>VOFC01006236.1_pt1 | contig 59098 bp, 101 predicted proteins | sample 5384161 | NCBI WGS metagenome assembly VOFC01 (sample SAMN12384722, study PRJNA508395) | human gut metagenome | isolation source: healthy gut B | host: Homo sapiens
AATTAGAAACATTCGTTTTATAATTTGTTGTCTTTATATCTGCCTCAAGGACAAAATTATCCATTAATTTCAGTTATACCTTTGTATGTTGAACGTGCAGTACCGCTTTTTACCTGAAGTAACTGCAAGATATTTGTTTATTGTTTGATTGCTGTCACTTTTTTAATTCTGCTGTTCCGGCAGGTGATTTCCAACCGTCAACGCTCGCACTGTTACCAGACGCTTTATCTCCGACCGTACAGTTTTCAAAATCCTCCTCATATAAGACTTTTCTCTCAATATCTGCTTTTAGGTGTTGACTGTGGATTTGATGTTTGTATCGGATTTTCTGTTGGTGCTACAGTTTCTTCGGGAGTTTCAGTTGGTGTGAATGTAATATTTTGCAGATATGAAGTTCCTTTTCTGTAACCAAATACATTGTTTCTCCTGCTTTCATATCATAAGTACCTTTATCCGAATAACCTTTATAAGTGCTGTCAATATAAACACCTAACGCACCGCCGGTAAATATCGCACTACCGTCTGAGGGTGCGGTAAATGATACATAACTTCCATTATTGTATGACGAACTGGCATTTGTAACCTTACTGCTCTTTAAGTAAACCTTTCCGTCTGCCGATACATATGTTCCTGCATACGTTAAAAACGCTTTTGTATAATCGTCAATATCGTATATATCATCAGCAGTTCCGTATGTTGTGTCTGCATTATTTTTGACAAGTGATGTAAAATCACACGAATATGTATTATCATTTTCTGCAAATGACGTTACAGAAAATTCAGAAAACATTGATATACACATTACCAATGTTGTAATTAGACTTATAACTTTTTTTTGCACTTCATAGTTATACTCCTTTCGCACAATTACTTTTTTATTAATTAAATTATACAATTTTATAAAGAAGTTTTGAATTGCAAATTATAGAGAAAAGTTTGCAAATAGTGACATTATAAAAAATACCGATTGAAAATTTCAATCGGTATAAATTACTTGTTGGTTTTAGGCGGACGCTCTCCGAAGAATTGATATAGATTGCACTTAATCATACCATTGTACAATTTACGTTTTTATTTGCTTTTTTTGCCGAACAACGATTCAAAGTTTTCGTTTGACGCGATAATATAATACGACCACTTATCAAGTGCATTAAAGCTTTTGCCTATTTCCTTATACAACTTTTCACATTCTTTAATTTCGCCTATTCTTTCACCGTAAGGCGGATTACAAATAATTGTACCGTACGGCATATCGAAGTGAATTTTTCGTGCGTCACCCTTTTTCCGCTTTAACAAAGTCACCCACACCTGCAATTCGGGCATTTTCATTTGTCAATTCAACATATTCGTTTTCTATATCATACGCATAAATTTCAAGCGGCACATTTCTTTCCAGGCTTTTTGCTTCTTCAACGGACTTATCCCACAACTCATCATCTATCCACGCAAAATTTTGTGCCGTAAATTCTCGGTTTATTCCCGGAGCAATGTTTCTTTTTATCATTGCGGCTTCAATAGGAATTGTACCGCTGCCGCAAAACGGATCACATAGCGGATATTCAAATTTCCAATGGCTCAGTTCAACCATTGCGGCGGCAAGTGTTTCTTTTTGAGTGGTGCAACATTTGAATGTTGTCTGTAACCGCGTTTGTGAAGTCCCTCGCCAGACGTATCTATCATAAGTGTAACTTTATCTTTAAAAATTGAAAACTGTATTTGATAATTTGCGCCGTCCTCCGGCAACCATTCTATGCCGTATTTATTTGAAAGACTTTCAGCAGTTGCTTTCTTTATAATTGCCTGACAATCCCTTTACGCTTGCAAAGAGTTGACTTTAAGGAATATCCTTTCACAGGAAAAGCGTCATTTTTGCCAATCCATTTACTCCAATCAACAGCTTTTTGTCTTTTTCAAACAATTCGTCAAACGTGACCGCAGTAAATTCGGCAGTTTTTTATAAGCACTCTCTCTCCTGTTCTTATCCACATATTTGCTCTGCAAACAGCCTCATTATCACCCATAAACGTAACTCTGTCGTCCTCAACTGAAGTTGTTTCATAGCCAAGACGACGTACTTCTCTTGCGACAAGCGATTCAAGTCCGAACAATGTTGTTATTATAATTTCAAATTTCTCCATTTGTAAACCTACTTTTCTTCTTATTGTATTTCTTAAAACTCTTTTTCCTTTTTGACTTCTTACCGTGTTTTTCCGATTTAGGAATTTCTATCGGTTTTGCGAACTTTTTAAGTAACTTATGGTCCGCGTCTTTAGCTAAAACAAAGTCAATCTGTCTTGAAAAGAATATCAGTTCTCGCAACAACTATATTTACCACATCACCGGTAGTATACGACTTCTGTTTTCTTCTGCCGGTAAGCGTATTTACCTTTTCGTCATACTCATAATAATCATCGGTCATATTTTCAACTCTTATTAAACCCTCAACCGAATTTTCAAGTTCTACAAACATACCGAAATTAGTCACATTTGCAACCACACCCTCAAAAGTTTGTCCGATAAATGATGACATATAAGCCGTTTTCATCAAATCGTCAACGTCACGTTCGGCCGTTTCCTCATTTACTTCACAATCGCTTGAATGTTTGCTTGCCGCCGAAACGTAACCTGCAAGATATGAAATTCTGTTCCCCGTAACCTTGCCGTCAAGAAAATCTTTTAATATTCTGTGTATCGCCAAATCGGGATAACGTCTTATCGGCGAAGTAAAATGACAGTAATATTTTGCCGCAAGTCCGAAATGACCGAGATTTTCTTCACTGTACTTTGCTTTCATAAGTGAATGCAGCATTGTTGACGCAACAATACGCTCCTGCGGTGTATCTTTTACTGTATCGAGTATTTGTTGCAGAGCCTTTGGATGAATAGGTGTATCTCTGTCAATCTTACCCTTAAACGACAATCCGAAATGAAGTATAAATTCATTAAAAGTCATTATCTTTTTCAAGTGTCGGTGCCTCATGGTTTCTGTATACAAACGGTATTTCAGACCAAAAGCATATTCGGCGATTGTTTCATTTGCCGAAAGCATAAATTCTTCTATCATTTTGTTTGAAGTACCGCGTACTTCTTTTTCTATTTCAATCGGCTCTCCGTTTTCATTCACAACTATATGACTTTCAGGAAAATCGAACTGTATCGCACCTCTTAAAGTACGTTTATTCTTTAATATTTGTGCCAAGTCCTCCATTAGTTTCAATGTCGGCAAAATATGCTTGTATCTCTCACAAAGTTCTTCGTCTCCGTCTTCAAGCATTTTATTTACATTATTATATGTCATTCGTTCTTTTGAGCAAATAACCGATTTACAAAGCTTGTGGCTCACAACATTTCCGTCACCCGTAATTTCCATAAATACAGACAAAGTCAATCTGTCCACTTGCGGATTAAGACTGCAGATGCCGTTTGAAAGACTTGTCGGCAGCATAGAATAACTCTGTCTGCCAAATACACGCTTGTACCACGCTTGTATGCCTCATTTTCAAGTGCTGTACCCTCTTTTACATATTCCGAAACATCGGCTATATGCACACCGAGATAATAGTTCCCGTTGTCCTTTAACGTAAGAGATACGGCATCATCAAAATCTCTGGCGTCATCACCGTCAATGGTGAAAATAATCATATCTCTTAAATCTTCTCTGCCTGCAAATTGGCTTTCCGTCACTGTTTGAGGGATTTTATCAGCCTCATTTAATGTTTCTTTATCAAATTCCTGCTTAATATCATTTCCTAATATAATACCCTCAATGCAACTTTTAAGCGAATCCTGTTGTCCGAGAACACTTATAACTTCACCGAAAATCTTTTTTCTTGTCACTGTATCTTGTAATCTGTACGGCAACTCTGTCACCCATTTGAGCCGTCATTGCGTCCGATTGAGCTATAATAATTTTTTTGAATATATTTTTTTCTGTTATCGGGACGCACATAAAAATATCGTTCTTTTTTCCTTATATATAACACCGACAATAACCTTGTTTCCGCGTTCAAGCACCTTGGTTATATGACCTTGTCGGTGACCTTTTTGCATTGTCGTTATCGTCAATATGAACGATAACTCTGTCGCCGTTTATAGCGTCACCCATATCGTCACCGGAAATAAATATGTCACTTTCGTTTTCGTCGTCACATATTACAAAACCGAAAAATCCTTTTGCATTACAGACAAGTTTACCTACTACCGTTGAGTTTTCTCCCTCAACGCTCATATATCTGCCTTTTTAGTCATATATATTTTACCCTCAATACAAAGTTCGGTTAATATATCGCGAAGTTCTTCCTCATCTTCCGCCGGTACGTCAAGTACAGTCATCAATTCGGCAAATTTAAGCGGAATATATTCTTTTGAACACATATATGAAAGTATCTTTTCTTTTCTGTCCATTTTCTCTCCTATTTTTGTCAATTTAATTCCAAACAATTCTTTACTTATAATTATTCTATAACAAATATGTAATATACGCAAGTATTTATACCTATGATTAATCTGATTGTAACCTTTTGTTACATTATAGTAATATAATTTTTATTGACGAAAAGGTTGTATAGCGATATAATAACCTTATGCTATTTTATAATGGGTTTTAATGAGCAAATAGAACCCAACAAAGAAAGGAATGGATACGCAAATGAAAAAAAGAAGAGCATTATCACTCTTTGTTTCGTTGTTGTATGTGCCATTTTTGCTTAACTATGTAGCCTTTTATAGGTTTTAACATAGCTGGTTTTTCATATGGCGGTATGTTCGGCGAAACAGGTATCAAAAAGGGCATCGACTTAGCCGGAGGTTCAGTTATAACTTTCCAAGCTGATTCAGACGCTCCGACCGACGACCAAATGCAGGTTGTCGAATCAATTTTCAAACTCGTATGACTAATGCGGGATATACAGAAGCACGTATATCTCAAGGCGAAGGCGGAAAAATTACTGTTGAAATACCTTCAGTATTTGAAACAGACCAAGCTGCAAGCCTCTTGGCGATACAGCAAAACTTACATTTAACGATGCTGACGGCAACGTAATTCTTGACGGTGCTACAGACATCAAGAACGCTTCTTACCAATACGGTAAGACTTCACAGACAGGTTCGGCTCAATCTTACGTTCAGGTTGAATTTAATGCTGAAGCAAAGCAAAAGTTTGCCGACGCAACTAAGGCTGCTGCCGCAAGATCAAGTGAAGGCAAAAACTACATTTCAATTCAAATGGACGGAAAAGATATTTCTTCTCCGAGAGTTTCAGAAGAAATCAATTCTGACTCATGCATAATTTCAGGTGATTTCACTCCTGAAACCGCACAAGACCTTGCTAACAAGATTAAGTCTGGTCAACTTCCGTTTGATATGAAAGTTATCTCTCAAGAAACAGTAGGTGCCGAACTTGGTGCAAACGCACTTCCTACAAGCCTTTTGGCTGCTGCAATCGGTATCATGCTTATAATGATCTTTATGGTTATTATGTACAGAATTCCTGGTCTTATCGCAGATATTTCATTGTTAATATATGTCGGACTTATCGGTTTGGCAATGGGTATATTCCATGTTAACCTAAGTCTTTCAGGTATTGCCGGTATCGTTCTTTCAATCGGTATGGCGGTCGATGCTGACTGTATCATATTTGAAAGAATGAAGGAAGAATTAAAAGTTGGTAAAACTATCAGAGCGTCTGTTTCGGCAGGTTTTGATAAGGCATTCTCAGCAATCCTTGACTCTAACATTACAACAATCATTTCTTGTGTAGTTCTTTACATCTCAGGTATCGGTGCAGTTACCGGTTTTGCTACTACACTTGGAATCGGCGTTATTTTGAGTATGTTTACTGCTATCGTTATCACAAAGTTCCTTCTAAAGCAACTTGTAGGTATCGGTATCGAAAACAGAAGTCTATTCTATAACGCAAAAGCAAAAAAAGGAGGTGCGGAAGAATAATGAAAGATTTGACTAAAAACAGATGGAAATTCGTGCTTATCCCCGCACTAATTGTTATTGCCGGTATTGTTCTATATATCGTACACGGCGGATTTAACTTCGACGTTGAATTTATGGGCGGTATCAGAATGCAAGTTAATATGCACACTGATTTCGACAATAAAGAAGTCGCTGACTTAATCCAAGAAAAACTGTTGATACTGTATCAGCAAAAGTTCAAACAGGTGACAATCCTCAGGTTGCAGTAATCAAAACTCCTCCTGTTGACGAAACTGTTAAGACTGAAATTTTCAATGCACTAAAAGATAAGTATAATCTTTCAGATGATGATTTACTTTCAGTATCATCTGCATCAGCAAGTTTCGGTAACGAAATTCAAAGAAAAGCTTTGCTTTTACACATTGCTTGCTATAATCTGTATCTTGATTTACATTGCAATTCGTTTCGAGTGGGAGAAGTGCTATTATGGCTGTTATAGCTCTTGCAATCAACGTACTTATCATGGCTGCGATTTATGCTATAACAAACATTCCGCTTAATACAAACTTCATTGCGGCAATGCTTACTGTTGTAGGTTATTCTATCAATAATACAATCGTTATCTTTGACAGAATTCGTGAAAACACAAAGTCACGTAAGAAGAATGAAACTATTTCAGAAATGGTTAACAGAAGTGTTTTTTGAAACAATGGGTCGTACAATCAACTCAACAATAACAACACTAATTACAATCGTTCTTATTTACATGCTTGGTGTATCTGCAATCAAGGAATTTGCTCTTCCTCTAATCGTAGGTATCCTTGCAGGTGCATACACATCAATCTTTATTGCCAGCACATTCTGGGCTTCATGGAAAGAATCAGATATGAAAGCTAAAGCAGCTGCTGCTCAAGAAAGAAAAGCAGCAAAGAAAAATAAGTAATTGATGTTACAAAAATAACCGTTCGATATGAACGGTTATTTTTTGCCTTATTTTAAAAAATATTATTTGTTTTTTTTTTTAATTTTTATTATGTTTCTTTAAACAACTTTTTTCCTCACTATTGCATATGCAATTAACACCGCAATACCTGTTATAATCCACGAAACAGGATACACGTTCATCAGCATTTCAAAACTTCTGAACTTATTGAATACGGTGTATATCCATATCAATCTAAACACACACGACCCTAATACAGTAAGCACCGCCGGAGTCATTGAATATCCCAATCCCCTCAATGCCGCACCGCCTATTTCATACGAGCTTGCCAAACATTCAAACAACAATACGTGGACCATCCTTATTGACGCATATTCAAGAACGGCTTTATCAGTAGTATAAATTCCTGCGAAGAAGTCACGCCAGACAACAAATATAGCACTCATCAAACCGCATATAACCACACTTGAAATCATACTGTATACGAATATCTTTTTACAACGTTTAAAATTTCTTGCACCGTAATTTTGACTTGTAAATGTTACTGCCGCTTGTACAAATGCACTAATTGTAAAATATGTAAAATATTCAAAATTCAATCCGGTGGCAGAGCCGGCTACCGCGTCAGAGCCGAAACTGTTTATAGCAGTCTGTATACAGACATTTGAAACAGAGAACACCACTCCTTGCAATCCCGCCGGTACACCTATTTTGATAACTTTTTATCAATTCGCTTTTTCTTTATTTTTAATTTATTAAGCCTTAATCTGATTGTTTCTTCTTCATTCATCAGAAAATATATTATAAGAACCGCACTCACTCCGTCAGCTATTACCGTTGCAATCGCCACTCCCCGCTACGCTTAATTTGAATACTATTACAAACAACAAATTAAGACAGGCATTTATTACTCCAGATATAATCAGACAATACAAAGGTCTTTTTGTATCACCTTTACTTCTTAAAACAGCTGCTCCAAAATTATATATCATCAAAAACGGCATTCCCAAAAAAAGTAAATGTGCAAATACAATACCGCTAAATCTATTACATTTTCGGGTGTTCCCATAATTTTCAAGAATAGGTCTTGCAATCATCAATCCCTAACACAAGTAGAAATACACCGCTTATAAGCGAAACTATCATTACAGTATGAACTGCATCTTGAATTTTTCTGTTTTTCCCTGCCCTATATAATTTGCTATGACAACATTCGCACCGACTGAAATTCCACAAACAGATTTATCAGCAAGCTTATAACCGAACTGTTACTTCCAACCGCCGCCAGAGCCTCACTGCTCGCAAACCTTCCGACAACCGCCACATCAACCGAATTAAACAGTTGCTGCAATATACTGCTTATCGCCAACGGAAGTGCAAATAATAAAATTTTATCAAAAATACTTCCATTCAGCATATCCATCTGATTTGATATGCCTTTACTCTTTTTCATTACATACATTCCTCCAAATATTTTTAACTACTACTATTATAGCACATATGTATAAAATTAGAAAGTTAGTCTTGCACAAAAAATAGCAGAAGAATTTAATCTTCTGCTATTTTATATTAACGTAAATATTATTGTGCGTTGTATGTAGTCATAATATATCCGGCACTTGAAACAAGTTTTCTCAAAAATAATTCAGATAAATTATTTTTCATATGTACCGTTGCTAAATTTTGACTTAAATCAACTTCTGCCCATACGCCATCCTCACTGTTAAGTGTATTTTCGACTCTCGCTTTGCAGTGATTGCAAGTCATTCCGTCTATGCCTATCTGAACGCAGTACGGATAATGTGACACATCTTTATCCTCAACCTTAATTTTCTTAACGTGTTCGATTTCAGTGCCGCAACACCCCGAAGTCAGTTTTTTAGCATAACTTCTAATAGCTATAACCGCTATAACTATCAATACTGCTACTATAATCGCTGTACTCATAATATATCTCTCCTTTGCTTTTAAATCGCAATTAAGGTTAGTATCCTCTAACCTTAATTAGTTTAGCATAACTAACCGATTTTGTCAATATTTCTTGATTTTTTTCAAAAAAGAAATCAAGCTTAGTTTTAAGCTTGATTTCCGAATTGCATTTCTATTCTATATTTTTAACCAATCTCACATTGTCCATCTGTACCCATTCATTTGCGTGAGCGTCCGAATATAGTCCTACTGTACATTTTCCATCTGTCACTTTTATATCTGTTGCAACAACAATTTCTTTCCAATCATCAATATTTGTTTTAACGGAATATGTTTTCTTTTTCATCACCGCTTTGTGCGTATACATTACATACATTTTGTCCGCCACTGCTTTTTACCCACGCAGTCATTGTATACGTTCCGGTAGGTAAATCAGTTATTTCTTGATACAAATCCGAAATATAATCTTCCGGTGCAGTTTCCTGTATTACAAAATTACCGCTGTCAACCTTTTCCGCGTGCATTGGATACAGAATAATTGCCGACATTGTCACGCACTTTCCAACCTGTTGGTGTTGCTGTTATTTTTTCTGTCCGCCTCAAATTCTGGATTGGAAATATAGTTATTGCCCTCTCCGACTTCCCAAGTACCTTTTTCAGCGTCCAACTTCCATTGATGAAGATTGTTAAAGTACGGTTTGCCTTCTTTATCAAATGATAGCGGTACCCATTGATTATATCCGATTCCGTTACCTGCAAAATCGCCCCATCTGTCACCGCAATAAATAATCAAATCGTTTTCACTTCCGTGAATCGTTGTATAGAAGCCTGCTTGCGAATTGTGAGCAAAACTATCTCGTGTGTTATTCATTATATATGGAAGTCCCATATCTTTATTATAATCGCCCAAAATGCTGTCAGACTGCATTACATACACTCTTGACGAATTCCAGCCGTATAAATCAGAGCCTGTATAATAGTAATTGCCGTTATATTTAAACATACAATTACCCTCTATACCTGTTTTGTCTTTCTTATCCACTTCGCCGTTTTCATCTATGTAACTGCCGTCTTCATCATAGAAAAGCATTTTTGATATTTTCTTCGTCTATATCCAAAAAGTCTGATTCTCTAAGCGGAATTACATATTGATAAGCACGTCCGTTTGCACTTGAGCATATTATATATGCTTTGCCGTTATCATCTTGGAACAAAGTTTGGTCACCTGTAACATCATTTTGAATTGGCAACGTTTTTTGAATATGGTCAATCTTAAACGGTCCTTCAGGCTTATCACTTACCGCATAAACCATACCCGGTGCATATTGAGAAATTAACACATATTTTTTTTTCGTGTTTTCATTATAAACAACACCCATTCTGCCAACCCAACCATTCGGTTCACCGGTAAGATGATAACCCTCAAACTTCCAATTCACCAAATCGTCCGACGAATAACAAGTAAATGTTTCGTAAGCGGCATTTCCCGCTTTGCCGTTTTCGGGATTTTTAGCATATATATCCGCTTCTTTATATTTTACACCATACCAATAATATTTGTCACCAAACTTTTGAATACAACCGCCCTGTGAATATATATAATTGCCGTCAGTGTCTTTAAAAAATGTATCGTTTGTGATAGTATTGTCAGATGTATTGACATTAACCGCACATTTTGCGGTTTGCTTACCGTCAGAAGTTGAAATCGTAATTGTAGTTTTGCCCTTGCCTTTCGCCGTAACAACTCCGTCTGTCACGCTTGCAATATTTTCGTTGTCAGATTTCCAAACCAAGTCGGAATTTTCAATATTTGCCGATAACGGATAAACCGAATCTATCTCGGTTAACTCTATACTTGTTTTATTCAATGACAGTCGCTCGGATTTTTTTGTCGGTCACTGTGACTTTACATTCGTCCGTAAGTATTCCGTCCTCTGATGATACGGTAATTGTAGCATTGCCGTTTGACACAGCTGTTAAAATACCGTTTTCGCTTACTTTTTACTATTGATTCGTCAGAACTTTTCCATGCAACCTTGTTGTCATACGCAAATTCCGGCATAATAACAGCGTCCAATATTTTATTTTCATCACCAACATTTATTGTCACATTATGCTCCGATAATGTCAGACTTTTTGCTTTACCGATTGACGTATCTTCATTTTTACTGCTGTCCTCGTTATATTCAATTTCTTGTGTCTTTGAACGCAAATTGTCGTCTTCGAGCAAATATGACTTCACTGTATATTTGCCGTAACCGCTCACATTTTCAAAAAGTTCCCGATGTTGAATTGTTTTTAAAACCGATAAGTTTGTTATTCTCGTCATACAGTGCCACGCCAAACAGCTTACCGCCTTTATAATCGGCTGAATAACTTATTGCACCGTCACCGTCAATGCCTGTCATAAGACGTGATATGTACCCATCGGATTCTTTCAATACAACATCATCAACATAAACGTCCGCTTTATCCCACAAATTAAAATATGCCAAATAATCTTGAGTATTGTTACATTCAAATTCGATTGTATGCTTTGTCCAATCAGTATTTACCGATATTTCTTTCGTTTTTACTGGATAACTTCCCGGCCAATCCTGTGAACCGTCAAAAGAAACCTGCATTTACAATACAATCCTCTTTCGCTTTTATATAAAATTCAAGTGTGTATGTCACATTTCTTTTCAGTTCAACTCTCTGTGCAACAACGGCACTGTTGAAATGAAGTGCCTTTTCACCGCTGTGCACTTCGTCTGTTGTACAATCGGCAGAGTTTTCATTTTCATAAACCCAACCGTCCCTACCTGAAAAACGCCAACCGTTTGTTCCGAGTAATTCAGTTTCAAAGCTATCATTTTTTATAAGATTTTCCGCCGCATATGCCGAAGTCGTGCATAACGCGGTTATCAGTAATGCAGTAACGATTTTTACTTTATTTTTCATTTAACAATCTCCTTTTGTATTTATTGTTAAAATTTTATCACATCCCTTTGAATTTTTAAAGAGTTTTTTGCAAAAAAGAACGGATATAATTAAATATCCGTTCTTTAAATATCAGTTTTTTATAACAATTATTCAGTGAATATATATGTTTCTCCTGCACTTGCATTTTCAATAGTATACTTGCCGTCTACAAACTTTATATTCTCACCGTTTAATTTTAATATATTATCTTTTTTCGTAACCGATTGTAATATTACTGTCAACAGTCGGTGTAATCTTTATTTCCCTTGCTTTATTATCACTCCATTTAATAGATACTTCTGCACCGTTTTTAGCCTTAATACCGCTTATTTCACCGCTATTCCATTCTGTAGGCAATGCAGGAAGTATGTAAACAGTTACCGTCTGTGACTGCATAAGAAGTTCCATAACACCTGCCGCCGAACCGAAATTACCGTCTATCTGGAACGGTGCGTGTGTATCAAACAAATTAGCATATGTTTTTGTGCTAATTGATAACGGAATAATTCAAGTGCTTTATCGCCGTCAAGACATCTCGCCCAAAGTAAGAATTTATTCGAGCATGACCAACCTGTTGAATCATCACCTCTGTTTTCAAGTACTACTTTCGCACCGTTTAACAATTCCGGTGTGTCACGATTTATAAGTGTTCCCGGGTACAAACCAACAAGATGTGAAATATGTCTGTGTACAGGGTCACCCAACGTTTTTCCGTTTGCGTCTGTATTATAGCTTGTTTCTTCTTTCCATTCCTTAATTTGTCCGTCACCACCTATTTCCACAGGTGTTTCAAGATGATTTCTTATTTCTTTCCACGCACTCACCTTATCGGTATCAACACCTAATATTTCTGCCGCTTTTTATAGTATAGTCGTACATACCCGCAACAAGCTGTAAGTCATATTTTATACCTTCCTCTGTTGGTCCTTGCTCCGGTGAACGACCTTCCCAAGTAGTATAATAATATCCGTTAGGATACTTCTCAGTATCTGTTGTAGTTCTGCGTTGATTTTGATACAAATACTGCGTATAGAAATTTGCCGCTTTTCGCATTATCGGATATAATTCGTCCGCAAAAAGTTTTTTATCGCCCGAAGTCTGATACAAATCCCACAGATTATACATAAGCCATGCGGTATTACCTGCCGACTGAATATTTGTTGAGCCTGTCATATCTGTTGTACCCATTATCGCTTGCTTTGTGTGCATAATAAATACATCATCTTTATCATCTGTACTGTCTGCAAACGTCATCTTGCCGTTTTCAAACGTATACGATTTCGGAGTAACTTTATACATATTTTTAGCCGTTATACATCCTGCCGGAATTTGTGAATTAAACCAACCTATCAGTGATTTACCGCTGTCAAGAAGATTTGCACCGCCTGCAAACCAATAGTTCATTTCCATATTGATATTAATACAGTAACACGAACCCCATATTTCAGCGGTTGACTGACACCACTTACCTTGAAGTGTTGACGGCATAGTTGTAGAACGCGATGATGAAATCATTAAATATCTTGCATAATTGTAATGAAGTTCTTCAAGATGCTTATTTAGATTTGCATACGCACTTTCATCATATGAAACGACTGTCTTATTATCAACAGATTTTGTGGTTACTGTGTTTTTATATGATAATTGCAATTCATTTGTAGGTACTGAACATATTTCATTATTATCCGTCAAACTAAATTGTACTTTGTCAAATTGCTCTTTATAATCTTTTATATGTTCATTTTTCAATTCTTCATAAGTTAATTCAGACGCACCTTGTATTCTTTTTTTTTCTGCTTTTTCGACAGCCGCTTTAACTCCTTGTGTATTCTTATACGGTGTTTTTGACATATTGACAGTTCCGTCTGCATTAAGTTCAAACTGAGTCGGGTCATAATCCGTTGCCACCGCTACAAGTATTGTTACACCTGTACTGTCAGATACATTAACCGAATTATATCCGCCTGTCACTGTACCGTCATCGGCAATAACTTTTATAATAGTGCAATATTCCAAATCGGAGTTCTTGATTCCATGCAGCATTACCGCCCGATGAATACGGTTCACTGTCTTTTTAATTTACCGACAATTTTAATCTCACCGTTATTTACGGTTACATTACCCGGGTGCATTGAAACAGGTTTTACGTCAAAATTCAAATCATCACCTGTGTAACGGAATACAAGTACTTCTTTAGGATAGCTTGCGAAATATTCTCGATTGAAATTTTTATTATCATATTCGTATCTCACATGAGCAACAGATTCGTCAAGGTTGAGGTCACGGTAATAATTATTGACAGTCGCACCTTTCGGCATATTGAAATCAACAAAAAATATTACCGACGCTCATATAACCGTTTATGCCTTCACTCATTTTACTGTTTACAGTATTTGAATTAACTTCTGTTTGAGTTCCTCTGTATCCTGCCGCCCAGAAAGTTTCTTCATTAATCTGAATTTGGTCTTTGTCAGGAAGTCCGAAAATCATACCGCCCATATATCCGTTTCCGATAGGCAATGCTTGTTGCTCCCAATCAGCACCGTCACGAGCGTAGATACTGTTATTTGCCCCATTGGCACTTGCAAGAAATGCACCTGTCTTGTACCATAGTGCGTTATCGGCAGTTGCACCTTGATAATTATTGTCGTATGTATAATTTACATTCAATGTTGATACATCAACTAAATTCGGATCAATTCCATACGGTACATTGTTCGGTGATATGACACCTGCACCCATACCAAGTCCAGATTTTGCACCTGTCAACCAATCAGAAACAAGCGGAATATTGGAATATTCACCTGTTGTTGTATTAAATATTTCATCTGATACAACTTCACCGATTTCATTTTCATCATTTCCACCTATCTCTGTAAACACTGTTGCTAAAGGCGTCATACTATTAAAATCACTCCACAATAAAATCTTTTATATCAGTTCCGTTTATTATTTTTATATCCGATAAGTCAATTTTATTTTTTCCTTTTTAAGTTTCACTGCTTTATCGTTTATTTGTTTTTAATATTCCGTCTTTATATTGAGCTATTATAAGTATTGCATTCGTTTCGCTTTCGCTCTTATTTTGCATTACAATAGCTGTATTCAAGTTTTCGTCAATTTTTGTGACCTTTACAATATCATATTCATTATCGCTTGTTGAATACTCATCATCTGCTTTTTTGCTATATATACCTTTACGAATGATGCTTTTTTAAAAGCAATATCTGTTTTTATCTTCTGCACTCCGTCAGACAATTCACCGATAGCAATCTTATTTTCTTTAATAAGTTTTTTATTTTCATCAAATACTTTTACAACGGCAATATAGTCGTTTTTACTGTCGATTGTTTTATCAACAATTATTCCGTCTATACCTCTTGCATTTTTTACATCCGTTTCACCGTTTTTTCAATAACAGCCCTTTTACTTCATACGGACTTTTTTTTCAGAATTGTTTTGTTCTGATTGTCACGTTAAATTCATCATTTACTTCTGACGTTTGAACAGATGATACGGTAAGCGTTGCTTTAATTTTCACAATACCGTCAGCGGCACTGTCTGAAACAGTAAGTGTGCCGTCGTTTGATATTGACACTCCTTCTGTATTATCGACTATCTCCCATTTTGTATCACGAGCAGGAATAACCACGCCGTCCGCGATTGGAATTGCCATATACTTTGATGTTTGACCATGTACGACTTCATCACCGTAAATTTCAACTGCATTCGCATTACCGAGTGACTTAAGTACTAAATTTATAGATTTTTTATTCCGCCACATTCTGCCGAAACTGTTACTGTTCCGGCAGTTGCAGACAGAGTAATTGAGAGAGAACCATTATTATCTATTGATACACCGTTATATCCGTTTACCGAATAAGTGATATTTGCCGTTGTATCCTCACTTCCTTTTGAAACAATCTCTGATTTGTCTTTTTCTGTTGTAATGCTCTTATAAACTTTCGCTGTATACTGAACTGTTTGATTTTCTGACGTTATATACTTTTCAGTTGTGTCAGATGTAATTTCAACATATCTGCCGTATCTGCAATTTCAATTTTTGAAATTGCTATTGAACTCCATTTTCCAAAAGTAAAATCAATCTGCGATGTTTGATTAGATAATTTTACTGTTGTTGTGTACCACTTGTCAAATTCACAATTTGATTGTATATCTATTTTTTCACCGTCGATTGACATTGTGTTTTCATTACCTGCACTTCTGTTTTACTTCCGTTATTAGTAGAAGTCGGTTTTGCATATGTTATCTTTACGTATTTTCCGACTCTATCGGATTGTCAAATTTCAAAGTGTCATTGATGTGTTGCTGTTTCCACCCGTACCCATAAACAAATAATAACCGTTATCGCTAAGCCCCATTCCAAGCGGATAATATCCTGTTCCAGTTTTAGTTGTTGAGTTCATTATTGCAACATTTATAGTTTGAACCGCTTGTTGATATGCTCAATCCTGTATCGGCAATCTTTGTTTCAGATAATGATGATGTATTAAATACTTTTATTTCATTAAACTTACTGCCAAATATTGTATGTTGAATTTTCTGTCGGTTCCGGTTTTTCTTCATTGTTCTTATCCACTGTATAGGTATTTGATAAATCATCAGTTGATACCATAAATACATTTGATGTTGCATTTCTGAAACCTATTTCTTTTTTCGGTTGTTGCCTTGTAGTTGCCTTCGGTAAGATATACGGTAACTTTTCCGTCAGAATCCGTTGTGTGCTTTGTTGTCTGATATTCCGTTGCTCCAACAGCTTCTATCGTTACATCCATATCAGCACATGGCTTTCCGTCACAAGTATACGAAAGTGTTACCATTTTACCCGGTTGAATAATTAATTTAGGCGGTTTGGCACTGTTTTTGCCCGACAAAGTAACATCAGAGGCATAATCTGAGGCTATGCCTATACCTATTTCATTTTCGGAATATTTTCTTAAATACTCCGTTATATCTATTTCAGAATAATTGCCTACCGGAAATACACTTGCAGTGTTTTGAATTTATCTTTGTTATTTCTTTTGTAGGATTATATGCTATATCGCCGTATATCGCAGTATTGTCCCAATCTGTTCCTATATCCGAAATTGTTATATTACCATTTCTATCTTTACCGATACTATTTCCGTAAACCGACAACTTTGCAGATACTATTTTTGAAAAATCATAATTTTCCAAGTCAAATTTAACAAGACCATATGATGTATTATCCGTGTTTCCGTTTTTTCCAACTGTTGACATACATTGTACTGTCTGATGCGGTTTTAGTTACATTATTCAAATCGGCTGAATCTTTGCATTTATTTCAAAAGATTCTGTAACGGGGAATTTTATTTTCATATTCTGCAATTACATTATAAAATGACAATACACTTTCATTCGTTTTTTCATCTACAAGTGTGGGCGTAAATCTCTTGCCGTACATACAATCAACCGCTATAACACCCACTAAATCTTCTTCTGTTGTAATTACAACAGATTTTTTATCAGCTTGAATTTCGGCACTTTTTATTGTCATTTCTGTACCTTTATCTTTATTTGATGCAGTAACTTTTCGGCTTGCACCTTTTCTTACCGTAAATTCTTTTTGTTAAATCACCTAAAAGGAATTTTGTAGCCTCCTCCGGATACATTTGTAATTCCCTATACGTTTTGTTCCTGTGGCAACTTTCAATCCGTCGGTATTTTTAAACGTTAATGTTATTTCATTATCGCCGGTAACTTTTGCCGTATCTATCTGTGCATTTTCATATGATACAGATTCATCTCCGTAAACAACCGCTTCTGCGACTTTCGCCCATTTTTCACCAAGTTTCACATTTGATGCGGCATTATTATGAATAGTATCGCCGAGTTCTAATTCACCTGTACCAACAACATAAACATTGTCATATAAACTTTTGTTCTGACGTTGAATATCTTTTACATATGACCACGCATCATAATAGCCTTGTGAACTGTTACTGTCTTGATTTGCGTCATTTAATTGTGTCGTGATTATCGGTGTATTTTCATCTAAGAAATCACGCATTGTATCAAATACTTTTTGTTGCAAATTTTTATAATCATATGCGTAGTTTTCATTTATCGCATCGTTACACCCTTGATACCATAAAATACCTTTAATATTTTTTTGACGGCATTTTATCGAAGCATGATTTTAGTGCATTAAATAAATATCCGCTGTTTGCGTCATTTCTTATTCCGTCTATCCATTGCCAAATGTTCGTACCGCCTACTGATGTTTGAACAACGCCAATCGGTACATTTTCTTTTCGCTAATTTCTCTTGCAAAAAAAACTTGTTACCGGCGATGTTCTTACTCCCCGTTTTAAAGAAACGACCTTCTCCTGCCGGATGTGACATCTGTTGCCATGTACAATCTTCAGCATAAATTATGTGCATATTTTCGTTTATCGGGTCATCATCTTCCGGTGAAAAATCATCTGTAACAGCACCCATATCCGTCATATTAGACTGTCCTGCCGCTACCCAAACATCTCCGACACCGACTTTTTTCATACTTTGCAACCTCTCCCCTTGTTCGATGTTACAGTTATATCATAAAGCCCTGTATCAAGAGTTTTAGTATATTCAAATTCATTACCAGAAACCGTAACACTTTCTTCTGTTCCGTTAATATCGACACTGACAGATGTTTCGTTTTCGGTTTTTCCTTTATTTTTATTTCTGCTTTATTATTTTCATCTCTTTGATAAATTTGATATGACATAGGAGCAGATGTAATGGCAACGCCGTTCTTATATTCAAGTTCCGCATTAAGAGAAGCCACTACCGTTTTCCCCGTTTAAAACTTCAACTTCTTCGCAATTTCGTACATGTTTAAATTCTATTGTACCGTTTTCATCTGCTACAACGGTTTCATTTTTTAAAACAGTTCCGTCCTTTAAAAGCTGATTTACTGTATAACTCGTGTTTGGTGATAATCCTTTTTGTTCTGAAAACAGGTTGATTAATTCTCATTCCCTGAATAACATTCGAATTTCATCAATCGTTTTTTCAGCTGTATCATCTCCGTAACACGTCTGTGAACCGACTACATTCTGATGTGTAAAATACGGTGTTTGCTCTGCTTTTACAGGTAATATACCTATTGAAGTGCAAAGCATTGACGCCGACAGTATACACGAAATCAATTTCTTATTCATCGTTCATTCCTCCATAAACATTTTATCTGTTAATTGTATTTTAACATAACCAATATCAATTTGTGTATCTAAAAGTCACATCTTTTTATCAAAAAAGTCAGATTTATATATTTACAAAACAATAAATATTTCTTATAATACTTTTAGGGGTGATACATATGGGGAGAAAATCCACACAGTCAAAATCAACTGCTCAATCAATACATTTCAAAATTAGAAATAAGATTTATTTTTAATAGACAACGGCTTATGTCCCGATTGGTCAAGAGAAGAACATACTCGTATGAGAGATTGTTTTTATTTAATATTAGACGGTCAAGGTAAAATAACGGTAAACGGTAAAGAATTTTATCCAAAGAAAGGCGATATGGTACTGTTGCCGAAAAATTCAAAGGGTATCGCTATACTCCCAAAAAAACGAAACTTGCTACAATAAATATTGGTGTGATTTTTTTTGCAACAATTAACGGCAAGTCGCTATTTGATATAATTGATTTCCCGTATGTTGTTCATATTGAAAATCCGGATTATGTAAAATCGCTCTTTAATAAATTAAGCGAACTCAGATTAAAAAATGACGCAGTATCTGCTCTGATGATAAAATCAATTTTGATTGAGCTTTTAGCAATATTTTTGAGTTTCGATAAAGCTAAACCACACAATGAAATACAAGATGATGAATTTGTCAAATTTATAAATGACTATATCAAAAAATCATATTCACGAAAAAAATTTCCGTAAAGTCCCTTTCAAATTTAATGGGATTTAATGAGAAATACTTTATATCGATTTTTAATAAACATTTCGGCATAACTCCCGCACTTTACATTAAGCATATGCGTTTGGAAACCGCCAAATATGATTTACTGTATACAGACCATTCTATCGCCTTTATAGCCGATACAATAGGCTTTTCCACAATTCAAAAAGCTATCTAAAGATTTTAAAAGAATATACAGGCTTTACGCCAACCGAATTCAGAAAAACATTCAAATAGACCCAGCATTTTTGATGGGTCTATTATTTTAATCGTTAAAATTTTCTACAAACCGCATAAATACCGCTGCCGCCTCTGCTCTTGTGGCATTGTCTTTCGGATTAAGTGTTATGTCTGTTTTCCGACCATTAATCCACTGCCTGCCGCCCATTGCATTGACGGAATTGCATATTCAGAAATATCGTTATAATCATCATATGAAAGTATATTTGTGTTATCTCCCACTTGTGTATCTATCTTCTTGTAATTTGCGTATCTGTACAAAATCGCTGCCATTTGTTCTCTTGTAATATCTGCGTTAGGATCAAATTCTGTTGCCGATATTCCTGCCACTATACCGTTAGTGCTTGCCCAAGCAACTGCTTTTTTCATAATATGCACCGCTTGGAACATCTTCAAATTTACATTCGCCTTCCTCATTTTCACCGTCTATTCTATGTAGAATAGCAACAAACATTGCTCTTGAAAGGTTTGTGTTCGAAAAAAAAGATAGCACAAAACAGCAATTATACCATTCTATGCTATTATACAAAAAAGCGACACTTATTAATACAAGTGTCGCTAAAACCTGTCGACATTTTGTTGACAGGCTTTTTATCTTTCAACAGTCTTACTTTCTACATTACACAACGGTTTTAAATTTCTGTTCCACAACATCGCCTTTATCGTGTAACTCTTGCTTTCGTTTTTGATATTTATATTATCTCTGTTTTTTTGTCGCTTATCGCAACCACATTACCTCTGTCATCATATACGGCAACATAAAACTTTGCATTTGCAATATCTGTTCTGTATTCAACATCATACTTTAACATTAAATTTTCTATCGTACCGTCTACTTTTGAGATATAGTTCTTACTGTCAGGTTCTGTTCCGTCAGCATATGTTTCAAAATTAATATTCTCTACAAATACGCCGTAATACGGTGCGTCCGGCGTATATTTTTCCGTACAGCCTTTAGCCGAAATATCAAATTTATTCTCTTTCGGATATGGCACAGACACGATGTATTTACCGAATCTGTCAGTGGAAACGTTATATTTTTTCACCGTTTACCGTAAATGTTATTTCTGTATTTTTAACAATGCCTTTATCATTGCTGACTGTACCTGTTATATTAATTTTGTCGCTTGCGTTTGTATTGTATTTCATCGCCTTTTGTCCTTCAACTGCTTTTCCGTCAAAAATCAAATATAGTCGAATTCGGCACAACATTGCCTTGAGTTGTATCGGTTGCCTCATCTATCGCCCAACCGATTTGACCTGTTCCGCCATCATATACCATTACCGGATCCCAATACAAATCACCTATACATCTGCCGCCAAGCACCTGTTTCAGCTTTGCATACAATTCCGTCAAAAACGCTCTTTGTCCCGATTGAGTTTCACCGTAAATATTTTGATAATATCCACTGTCCTGAAGTTGACCGTCCCAACCATCAGGCTTTGTTTCATTCCAGTTGTAACCCGTTTCCATTATTATAACATCTTTATCATAACGATTTATAAGTGTATTGAATTCATTCACAACATCATCAATCGAAATAGACTTAGTGTAATACGGATAATACGAAACACCGATTACGTCAAAATCAATATTTGCAAGTGCATTAATAAAGGTCTTTCTTCTGCTCAAAAGTTCACCGCCGTGGTCACTGTGAAGAACAATTTTACTTTCCGGTGACGTTTCGCGAACAGCCATTGCACCTGCATTTACAAAACGGGTAAGATAATCACTTTTTGTTGTAGAACCCGTTATTGTTCTTATGGTTGTTGTAAAGCAATCCGTACTGCATTTCGTTACCTATCGAAACATATTCAGGACAAGTTCCCTGTTCGATTAATTTAAGCATCATATCCTTTGTAAATTCGTATATTTTACCCCTCGAGATATGTTGCAAGCTCATCACCCGTTAGATTATTCTCTCCTCAATATACGGACGCCAATCATATGGAATAAGCTGATTTTCACCGTCCGACCAAGTATCAGAATATGCAAATGTAAATTCTATCTGCATACCTTTATCCTTTGCACGTCTTGCCATTGCCAGACAGTCGTCGGGATCTTGATAGCCTTCAGGCAAATAATACTCGTTTCCGTGACCTTTTCCCGGATTGTTTAAAACTCTGATTCTTGCAAAATTAAAGCCGTTTTCAGCCATAATTTGAAGTGCGTCACCCTCTTGACCGTTTTCGTCATAGAATTTGCCGCCCCTGTCTTCTACATATGTAAGCTTTGAAATTTCTCCGCCTTTTAAGAAAGGTATTCTGCTCTCCTCCGACTTTGCAAAAGACAATTTGTCAAGAGTAAGATTTTGCGAGCCTTTTATATAAAGTCCTATATCACATTTTCCGTCCTCGACGATAATTCCCGGCACTGTAACCTTGCTTTCATTGTCACTTATCGGTATTGACGTTGACGCCATTGTGTGACCGTTTGTTTTGGCATACAAATAGCAAATACCGTCCGTTGTGTCGTTAGTCAAATACGCATTTAGTGTATATGTTCCGTTTTCCATATTTCCGACCGTTTGACTGATTTGTGCCTCGTAATCTGTACCGCTTGCGTTTAACCTGCCGTCAGATACTGTCATATTTTCACTGTTTGTAATAGTCCAATTTGCATCACCGTCAGAAAATGACGCATTTTTTATTACATTATCATCATCGCCTATTACAATCTTCGGTGCATTGCCGCTGTTTGTACATGAACCGATGTTCCAGTTTGTGTTGTTGTTCTGCGACTTAACGTCTATTCTAAACGCAACATTTCCCTTATCCTTGATTGATTTTATATAGTCTGTCACATCAATTTTAAATTCACCTGTATTTGACGGTGATGTGAACGACATAATTTCTTTTCGGTATATGTCGGTGCAACAGTGTATTGCATACCGTTTTCAAAAAGCCGAATAATCAGCCTCATATAAGTATGCCGTTCCCGAATTTGTGACAGAAGTTGTATCGAGTACAAGTTCTGCCTTGCCTACATTTTCCGCATTGAAATTTTCAGGCAATTCAAAACCCATATATGCCGCCGTTCCCCATCCTGACCAACCGTGAATACGCAAATCATACGTTGTACTGTCGCTTTTGGTCGCTCGCCATTGTGCTGTTTTGACTGCAGTTATTGCTGTATTGCTTGTCGGTTTGTCACTTTTCTCCGCAAAAGACGTAACCGCAAACATATTGCATAGCATAGCTGCCGTTGTTAGTAGGGTAAATAATTTTTTTCATTTTCTTCTACCTATATTTAATTAATATAATGCTGCACCGACGATACCTGCATCGTTAAACAATTCTGCCGCGGTTATTTCGGTTTTATCAAGGTATTTATTATAATCATACTTATAAACAAATTCTCTTACTCTGCTTATAAATGGCTCACCCTCTCGGCTGATACCGCCGCCGATTACAACCTTTTTCGGTTGGAATATATTAATTACATTTATCAATCCCTCTGCAACGTATTCAATATATTTTTCTACAACCTTTAATGCGGTTTCATCGCCTTTATCAAGCCGCACGAAAAGCCGTTTGTCCGTTTATAACTGTTTCTTTTGACATTATGCTTTCGGGATTATTTTTTATCGCAGCTTTTGTCTGTGCAACAAGTGCGGTAGCTGACGCATATTTTTTCCCAACACCCTTTTCGACCGCACGAGCATTGTACACCGTCTTTTTATCAACGTAGTATGACCGATTTCACCGCCTGCACCGTTAAAACCGTTATATATCTTGCCGTTTATTATAATCCCGGAGCCTATTCCCGTTCCGAGAGTTATACAAATAAAGCTATCCGCCTTACTTCCCGACGCAACATATTCACCGTATGCCGCCGCATCCGCGTCATTCAATATTTTAACCGATACACCGCACTTTTCTTCAATCGGCTTTATACTTACTTTATTAAAATTAAGATTGCACGCAAACATAATCATTCCGTTTTTCGGAATCGACCGTTCCCGGTACTCCTATTCCTATTTTTTTTCAACTTGCGACAGCTTGATATTGCTTTCATCACAAATTTTCCCGCACAAATCGGCGATATTATCTATTATCGCATTTTCCCCTCTCTCAACTTCTGTCGGTACTGATATTTTTTTCAATATTTTGCCGTTTTCATCAACCAATCCGCCGGCAATATTTGTACCGCCTAAATCTATTCCTATGTAATATTTCATTTTCTTCACCTGCACTTTTTATTATATTATATTAGATTATATTATATTATAAATACTATAAAAAATACAAGCATTTATTTGCAAAAAAAAATCTGAGCAAGCCAATATGACCTACTCAGATTTTTTTCTCTTAGGGAAGTCTATTTAATTATAGCGTTGCTACAATTTTACCTAAACCGTTGCACGCCGTGACAGCGTCCTCATCAGGCGAATCATTTGCGATTACGCTTTCATTTGCAAGCTTTGCGCCTGCGTCAGTAACTCTCTTTTCCCATTCACGCATCCATTCACCGTCGCCCCAACCGTATGAGCCGAACAATGCTACATTTTTACCCGAAAGATTAACCTCAAGTTCTGCGAAAAACGGTTCAAATTCACCCTCTTCAAGTTCCTCTGCACCCATTGCAGGGCAACCCAAAATCAAGTTATTATAATCCTTTGCCTCGTCAGCTGTTATCTGGTCAACTGAAAATAGTTTTGTATCTGCATTAACCTCTTTTGCGCCGTCAAATATTGCATTTGCCATTGCCTCGGTATTACCTGTACCACTCCAATAAATAATTGCTGTTTTGCTCATTTGTATGAACCTCCTGAAAAATAATTATTAACAAACTGCCCTTGCAGTTATGCTATACAGAATAAATCTTTGAGAGTTCTGCCCTCGTTAATTCTTTTAATTACCGCCCTGCGGCATTTATTATATCGACAGAATAGTTTTTCAGCTTGCTCTGTGTTCTCATAAACTTTCCATTCGCCTGTCAAAAGACAGCCTTGATGTTTATGATTTATAAAACCGTATATATCATGCAAAGGATAACCGAGAAATGCTCCGATTTCGTGCGGAAATTCCTTATTCATCAATCTTTGTGCATATATCCTTGACTTTAGTATTGCCAAATATTTTGTTAATGAAAACTCTTTCGGATAACCGTTATCGCACAAAAACGATTTTATATCCTCTCTTTGCAGATATTCACACAGTTTCTGCTTTCGATATACCATAACAAGCACACGTTCACCACATTCGCACAAAACATCTATGTAAATATCATTTTTATTAAGCTGTTCATTAAGAGTTTTGACTTGACACGCTATATTCGGATTGTCACTCTTACTGCACGAGGCTATATTAGACGGTTTTATACCCGCAAATGCCGGTGCACAATGATATGCTAAAATATATTCTGTCGGCATAAATTTTCTCCTTTTTATGATTAGTTTAGACTAACCCAGTATTAAAAATATTTATACTGCTTTGCAGAAACATTCTGTAAGTGCATCATTCAATGCACAAGCACTTGATGAATTACAATGCTTTATAATTGCACCCGACTTTTCAGCCTGACCTGACGCAACTCTTACCATTTTATGTGCTACCGTTCCTGTGAACACAATAACTATATCCGGATTGCCTATCTGATTTTTTTAAAATCCGCAGGACATTGCGTAAACACTTTACATTTGCATCCGAATTATTTGCATATTTCTTTATATCGGCAGTGCATTCTGTCGTGACCGCCTACTATTACAATACTCACTTAACACACCTCTTATTCTTAGTTAGCATAAACTAACGACAGATTAAAAATATATGGTTAGTTTTCACTAACCATATATATACTACCATACATAAATTATTTTGTCAACAATTTTATTATATTTTTTTAAATCTCGCTGTTTTCTTCTATATCGTTATTGCTTCCGAAGAAAATAGTTGCGAAAAAGTCTTTTATTATAAGTCCTATTCCCTTTTTCTCAACTGCCGACGACGCATTCAAATCAATATCCGCTATAACTTCACCATCACGGCTTATTGTCATAGTTCCTATTTTTTGTCCTGCCTCTATCGGTGCGGTAATCGTTTCGTCTATTTTATTTCCTTGGTAATATTGTCCTCTTGTCCTTTTTTCACAAGCGTTGAGCAACTGTCACCTGCAACAACGCCCACTTCTTTGTCTACGCCCTTTTCAACCGCTATTTTCTGCACTTCATCTCCGGCGGTTATTTGTGTGTTTACCGCATAATTTGCAAATCCGTAATCAAGAAGTGATTTTGCTGACGCAAATCTTTCTGCCGAAGTCGGTGCACCGAGTACAACGGCTATAAGCTGCATATCATTTCTTTTTGCCGCTGCACTCAAACAACATAGTGCCTTTGATGTTGAGCCAGTTTTCAGTCCGTTTGCACCGTCATAAAAACGTATCAATTTATTTGTGTTCGCAAGCTGGAACTTTCCGCCGCGAAGTGTGTCCATCCATATTGACGTGTAATTGAAAATCGTTTCATGTTTCATCAATTCCCTTGACATTATCGCAACATCTCTTGCACTTGAATAATGGTCATCTTCATCAAGTCCGTTTGTGTTCATAAAATGAGTATTTTCCATACCAAGTTCCTTCGCCTTTGCATTCATCATATCCACAAACGCACTTTCACTGCCTGCAAGATGTTCTGCCATTGCCACACAACCGTCATTCGCACTTGCAACCGCAATACCTTTCAGCATATCATTTACAGTAAGTTGTTCTCCTGTTTCCAAAAACATTGTACTTCCGCCGTAACTCATTGCATTTTCACTTACAGTGACCATATCGTCAAGGCTTATCTTTCCACTGTCAACAGCCTCCATTATAAGGAGCATAGTCATAACTTTTGTAACGCTTGCAATAGGTAATCTCTCGTCGGGATTGTTTTCGTAAAGTATATTACCTGTCGATTCCTCCATAAGTATTGCTGATTTTGCATTAAGTCCTAAATCGGTATTGCCTTCGGCAAATACAACAACACTATGCATCATAAAACATACGCATATAAAAAAAGCATATTACTTTCTTCATACTTATATCCTCCGTAAAGTTTTTTTTCTGTATGAATTTATAATATGCTTTTTATGGTTTTCTATTCATTTTATAAGTAAAATGTGAAAATCTACTATTTATTTTTACGTTTTATATGTATTTCCGGCACTGCCACGTTGTCATATGTAATGGTTTCTGTATCGTCCGTATCGGTTGTTTCTTCTACATCTTCTTTGTCGATGTGAACTTCCGGTACTGCAAGATTTTCTGTTTCAACTGTTATAAATGGTTTCTTTTTTCATAATAAATCCCTCCATATCACTCTTAGAACAAATTTATAAAGAAAGTTATTGTTAAACTATTTAAAAAGTCTGCAAACATACTGCCTATAATCGGTACAAGCAAGTATGCCTTTACTGACGGCACATATTTTTCTGTAAGTGCCTGCATATTTGCCATTGCATTAGGTGTTGCGCCCATTCCGAAACCGCAAGTACCTGCCGCAAGCACTGCCGCGTCATAATTTCTGCCCATTACGTTAAATAGAACGAAATACGTAAATACAAACATCAACGCAACTTGTCCTGCAAGAAGTATCAATAGCGGAAGTGCCAATGATGCAAGTTGCCATAATTTCAATGTAATCATTGCTATGCCCAAGAACAATGAAAGACATATACCACCTATATCATTTATTTCACCCATATTTACGGTGAAGAGGTTTGTGTGTTCGCTTATGTTTCGCATTGCCGCCGCAACTATCATTGCACCTATGTATATTGGAAAGGTCATTCCTGTTTTGCTCAGTGCCCACGAAACAATCGTTCCCAGTCCCATTGCTATGGCAATTTGATATGTTGCAGGTGCATACATACTTACACTTCTCTTGTGTTTCTTTTCATCCTCAACAAGTGTTGCGTCATCTTCCATAACGGCAGTTTTTAAAAAGGTCGTGCTTTTAATATAAGTCGTCCGCCAATAGGGCCGCCCATAAGTGAGCCGGCTACCAATCCGAATGTTGCCGCCGCTGTACAAAGTGTTGACGCACCCGAGATTCCTAAGTCCTCAAGTACAGGTCCGAATGCTCCGGCTGTACCGTGTCCGCCGACCATAGGTATTGAGCCTGTGCTAAGTCCTATAAGCGGACTTACCCCGACCAACTTTGCCAATCCCACCGAAACAAGGTTTTGGCTTATAATAAGCACTATTACGCAAACTAAAAATACCACAAGGCTTAGTCCGCCGCTTTTTAATACTTTCAAGTTAGCTTGAAATCCTACCGACGTGAAAAATATTACCATACATACATTTTTAAGTGTTTCGTCAAATGATATTTCCAAAATTCCTGTCGCATACAGTATGCACGAAACAATCGCAAATATCAACCCTCCGACAACCGGTGACGGAATACAAAATGTTTCAAGGAATTTTATCCGTTTTTTCAAAAACGCTCCCAAAAACAATACTGCAACCGCCATACCGAGCGTTTGGTACATATCTAAAGAAATCTGATTCATGTTTTGCATTTCCCCTTTTTATTTATTCTGTTGCAACATTTACTCCATTTTCCGCATAATATTCGCTTGCACCTTTGTGGAACGGTATAGTAACATTTTCTGTTGCAAAGTTCATATCAAATGTATCATCTTTGGCAAAACCAAACTTGTTGCTGTTGCCGAAGATGTTTTTGTGATTGACTTTACTCTGTCGTCTGACATCTTGTCACTCGCAATCAGTACCATTTTCACACCGAGTGTCTCAATATCTTCTGTTTGTCCGTCATATGTGTTTGCTTTTATTGTATGTTTTACATATCCGTTGTATTGCTCTGTAAGTCTGTCCGCAGCAGTTCCGTCAATAGGGATAAGCTTTATATCGTCTGAAATTTCTGTTATTGCACGAGTCGGTGTTCCGGCTGTACAGAAAAATGCGTCAAGATTTCCGTTTTTCATCGCTTTTGCTGCGTCAGTGTATGATAAATACTTAGCGTCAACCATACTTTCATTTAAACCGTATGCCGATAATATTTGTTTTGAATTTTGTAATACACCCGATTTTTTTTTCTCCAAGCGATACACTTTTTCCGTATAAATCGCTTATTGAATTTATATCCGAATCTTTCGGCACTGCCACTTTGTATCGCCTCTGTATATAACCCGGCAATAGCCGAATAACCTTTGTATTCCTTGTCAAAATATCCTGTTCCGTTGTATGCGTCTTTCATAACATCACTTTGTACAAATGCAATGTCAACATATTCTTGAGATATTAAGCGTAAATTTGCCGCCGAACCGGCTGTTTTTCGTACTTTAAAATAAACATCACTGTTGTTGTTTAATATTTCCGCTAACTCCGTACCGTAAGCATAATATGTACCGTTCACATCACCCGTACCGATCTGTACCGTGTTTTTCATCCCGCACCCCGAAAATGCCATTATCGAGATCGCTGCGATTAAAATATATAAAACTTTTTTTCATGTTCTCCTCCATTTCTTTTAACAATTTATTTTAACATATAACAACATTTTTTCAATATGTTTTAAATACATTTCTACAATAAACTGTAACAGAATAAAAAACACTCCAAAACCGCAGTAAAATGATTTTGAAGTGTTTTTTATTATTTCCATTTTTATACGTTATCTTTGTTTTTTTATTTAATGAAATTAACAGGATGTCTATATTATATTATAACAATTAGACTTGTTAATGTTATAAGATTATCTCAATCCCCAGTATCCTTTCCCCTTTCCATAAACAGAATAAAATACATCATTGCCTTTAAACACCTCAGAATCAGAAGAATTTCGTTCAATACAAGCTCTTATTCCAGCTTGTTGGTTTTTTAGTTATTGTATTACCAACACCTTTTCATATTCTGCATATATGTCCGAATATGACGCTTTTTTTCCTCCAAGGTTTTTTAATGCTTTTATAGTATTATCCAAAATAGTCATTTCAAAACTCCTTATTTTTTATCACCTATCATAATTTTCACAATATTACTCCAACTCGCTCCTGACAACTGTGACTTAAACGATTTTATATATACCGTTTGGCACAAGTTATAAGAATTATTCAAGAATTACCGTATATCATAATTCCTGTTGTCATTATGTTGTCACACAAAAGTTTTAATTTCCTGTTACGCTGTTTTTGTAGTCCTCGCCCCAATTCCACATAGCGTCAAGTATAGGTTTGAGGCTTTAACCTAATTCCGTCAAAGAATATTCCACTCTTGGCGGAACTTCGGCATATACCTCTCTGTGCACAAGTCTGTTCGCTTCCATATCACGAAGCTGTGCAGTCAACACCTTTTGCGATACCGTACCGATGGATTTTTTCAACTCGCCAAAACGCTTTGTTCCGGGCATTAAATCTTTAATATCAAAACCTTCCATTTGTCGCCAATCAATGTCAAGGTGGTTTCCACAGGACAAGCCGGAAGCTCTTTTGTTTTTTCTCTTTCATATGCTACCTCCGCCATAATATCTAATCGTTATTTACAATTTAATTGTACCATACCGCCCTATTTGCCGTCAAGTACATCATAAAGCAAAAAATCTTAAAAAAATTTTTCAGCGTTTAAAATTCCGAAAACCATTGTGTTTACGCATTAGTTTCAATTCAGTAACCGCCCGATAGTATCTTTCAGGTAACTACGGCACAATATTGCGCTTACTTTACAAGCGATACCGACGCAGATATAATAGTGACAAGAGCTACGAAGAACGGCCGTTTCGTAACTCAAAGTACAGACAAGGAGAAATCCAAAATGAATATTTTTAAGAAAATCTTTGGTAATAACCAAAACGACAAGAAAGAGGTAATCACAATGACAAATACAGAAAAAGCTATTGCACTTATTAACACTTTTGCCACAGGCGATACAGAAAAAGGCTTCCGAGCTTCTTGCAGAAAATTACATTCAGCACAATCTCGCATACGGCACAGGCAGGGATGCTTTTGTAGGCTCTGTTTCCTACCTTGCTTCAGCTCCCGTAAAAACAACTGTAAACAACATTCGTGCTTTCGAGGACGGCGACAAGGTGTTCTTGCAGACAGTTTATAACTTTGCAGGTGTGGGCGAGCAGGTTGCCTTTGACATTTTCCGCTTCGACGAAAACGGCAAGATTGCAGAACACTAGGACAACCTTGCAAACAAGGCAGAGCCGAACCCGTCAGGTCACACACAAACAGACGGCACTATGGAAATCAACGACCTTGATAAGACAGAGTCAAACCGTGGGCTCATAAAAACTTCCTTTATGATGTAATGCAAGACAATCGTCCCGAAAAAACGCCTGATTACTTTGATGGCGATACTTACATTCAGCATAACACAGGTGTTGCAGACGGGCTTTCAGGACTTGGTGCAGCACTTGAATCACTCGGCAAACAGGGCATCCAGATGATTTATACTACTGTTCATCAGGTGCTTGCACAGGGCAATTATGTACTTGCAGTCAGCGAGGGAACTTTCGGCGGAGCACCTACATCTTATTATGATTTGTGGAGAATTGAAAACGGCAAAATTGCAGAACATTGGGATGTAATGGAGACTATTGCCGATAAATCAACTTGGCAAAATCAAAACAGCAAATTCTAATGAATGTGAGAGTCACGCAATCCCTTTCTTGCGTGACTTTCTGCCTTTATACGGAGGTAACAATGGATTATCTTAACCGCAAAGCTCAAAGCGATTGAACACGGAGGTGGTTTTTTAATTAACCGCAAGGGAAAGTTTATTGAGCCGACTGTTTATGCACGGCGATATAAGGCGATTTTGAAGGAACTCGGCATTCGTGATGTAAAGTTTCATACAACTCGGCATACTTTTGCCACAAGAGCTTTGGAAATCGGAATGGATATAAAAACTCTGTCCGAAATACTCGGACACGCTTCTCCGACAGTTACGCTGAATATCTATGCTCACTCTCTGCCGGAGCATAAGGCGAAAGGAAATGGATCGGCTCGGAAAATGTATAATCCGTCTTAATAAGCCGTCAAATATTCATAAAATGCCTGAAAATTCAAATAATATGAAGTGTAAATCGTTTAACTATCAGTTTTGCGATTTTTTTATTTTGTTCAAAAATCGCAGTAATTAAACATTTGACGGCGAAAGGAGTTTTCTGTGGAATATAGCGAGGTTTTATCGTATTTCAAAATGATATTCGTAATAATCCCGACATTGAGATTATTCTGCTTAAACACGGTTATATGATTTTTTACTGGGATGATGTAGAACATTCATACTATCATATCAGCGAACTTATACAAAGCCCCGAAAAGTTGTATGAGATATTAAATAAAGAATTTGAAAAATAGTTTAATTGCATTGAATTTTCAACGGAAGAAGGAATATTTATTATGGAAAATGAAAACGATTACACAGGTGCTGCTTTACGGGACATCGCCCGGAAAAAATTAAGCCTTTCCGAAAGTGAGATAAAACCTCTCTTGGAAAAGGCGATTGATAATGCGATAGCTGACGGATATGTAACTTTTATAACGGGAATGGCAAAAGGCACGGATATATGGGCGGCGGAAATTGTGCTTGAAAAGAAAAAGCAGAATGACGCTCTGCGCCTCATCTGTGCCATACCGCACCCCGACTTTGAGAAACGGCGTGGATTTTTTGAAGAACGGAGGTATAATCACATATTAAAAAATGCCGATTATGTAACCACAATCAGCGACCACTATTATAAGGCTTGCTATCAAAAAACGCAACGAATGGATGGTTGACCGTTCAAGCCTTGTAATTGCCGTTTGGAACGGTCAGCCAAGTGGGACAAAGAACACAATAGATTATGCCGATCGCAAGGATGTTAAAGTTGTTAATGTTTTAGATACAACAATGCAATAAAAACGGCATTATTTACAGTTCCTTTTAAATTCGATTTACGAACAACCGTTAAATCTTCTTTTTATAGCCGCAATCGCAATACGAGCCGCCGGACGCAATGGTATATCGGCGCACAAAATTCGTGGCTCCGCCTGCCTCGCTCATCGTATAATCCAAGCGGCACATTGCAGGCGTCAAATCGAACAGTCCAAGCTCTTTCATCAGCACGCAAATTCCGCACTTTGTAAATCGCCCCTCATAGCCGCTGCCGTCCGAATATTCATAAAAATCCATATTCCACGAGTACGGGTTGCGGTCGGCAGCTTTTAATTCGGCAGTTTTTTTCATTTCTGCAATGTTTTTGGCGGTGAATTTTTTTCTTTCCGCTTTGGCGGCAGAGCCACCTCATAAACCTTGTCATCATCGCTTTTTTGAATAGTATTCAGTAAGTTCGTCAACGCTCGGTCTTTTGGGCATAGAGAGTACAAAAGCACCCAGCATTGCACAGCCGACAATGTTTGTTTTAAACTGATCTCCCTTTTCAAATTCGGGCAGATTACGGATAATGCTTTTGTATCTGCTTTTTGCGTTTTTTTCGAGATTTGTTTGGCTGTGATTTTATTATATCCGAATTCGGAAACAAGATTTTTTTCTGAACGATTTTTCAAACAGCACCCACATTCCGAGCGGTATTCCTATATATTTCATTTTGCACCTCCGAAATCAAGACGCACAATCTGCATCTTCATAACATTATCGCCGACATTTGCCAGAAACCTAAAAAATCTGCCGACAGGCGCATTTTTTAAGGTCGCCGTAACCGAGCATATACCCTCTGCTTGAAATGCTCATATCTCTGCTCCATAAGGAAAGCTCTTTCTTTGCGTTCGAAACGGAAAAGTAAGCGCCGACGTCTTTTATCTTTGATTCCTTAAGCCAGGTCTTTGCAATCATCTTTACAGCAGTTTTCCCGGCGGCGTCAAACACCATTCTGCCGCCGCCAAACATATTCGACATAGCCTGAACAAGCCTTTTTAACCTGTTCGGTGCGAAAATAAAAAAATACGCCCGAGGCAAAAAATACAACTCCGTCCGATGCGTCTATTTCTTCAAACCAGCTTATATCGTTTATATCACACGCTATATTCTTCTCACGCTCGCCGGCAGTCAGCAGCTTATTTCGCACCGTTATAACATCAGGGAAATCAAGATTGTATATTTTGCATTTTCCGTTATCGCAAAAGCGTCCTGTGTTATCAAGTCCACAGCCTAAGTTTACAACCGCAGCGTTCGGGTGTGCGTTTAAATAATCCCGAACCTCCCACGCAAGGTCGTTTTGACGCATCGCAACCTCCAAAAATCCAAATCTTTGCATAAGGCTCTTTGATTTTTCCGCAACATCCGAAAAGTCATAATCAATTTTATCAATCAGTTCGGACGCTGTTTCATCATAATACAATGTGGGATACAGTTCGGAACACATTTTCCGTGCATAAAGCGGAATAATAAGCGTTTCCTGTACAGTGTTCTTTTCAATTTTATATTTCATAGTAACGCTCTCTTTTTTTATCAACACCGCCGCACAAGGAATCCGTCCTTCACATAAAGTATAGCTTGCTTCTGCATATCCCGCAGCAGCAAAAAAATCTCTGTATGTCTCCGGGTGAATTTTCTCTTAAAGTCAGCTCCGGCTTTTTTCGATTGCCTTTGAAGCACCATTGATCTTGCCATTTTCAGTACGGTTCATATATGTCGGAATAATGATTTTTCCGCCCGGGCGGCATACCCGTTCAAGCTCGTGCAGAGCCTTGTACGGTTCGTCCAGCAAGTGAATCACATTTGCAGCAACTACTGCATCAAAACTATGATCGGGATAATCAAGGTGCATGATGTCCGCTTTTTTTCAAAATGTACATTGGCATATTTACGGCACTTTTTCTTTGCTCGCTCCAACATTTTTTTTTTTCGAAAAAATCCGTTGCAACAAGGCTTTTGCACCGCTGTGCTGTTTCTTTTGTGAGTAATCCAGTGCCGCAGGCATTCCAAAAACCTCATATTCGGGCAGAATCAGATTTTTCACCACAGAGCAGAGTTCCTTATTTGTTTTTCGGTTAATAACATTTGCAAAAACGTCATACACACGCAACATTATCCCAAAACATAGCTTGCCTCCGTTATTTCAGTCCTCTTATTTCCCTGCTGCCTTTAAAATCCGTTTTTTGCATTTTCCTCCGTATCATCAGACTCATCATAGGCATCGTACGGTGCCGACGGATCATGAACTTTCTTTTTAAACGGTGAACACATCTTTTCCTTATGTGCAAATGCAAATTCAAAGTTGTCGGTAAAACCTGTATGTCCCGTAATAAACAGCGGCTTAACACACATTTTCTTCAGTTTTTGCTCAAGAATCCCGAGCGATCTCACCGCCAGCTTATTGCTTTCCGCAAGCGCTGAAATAAAGCTGTAACCGCCGTCTGAACCAAACCAAATCGTATCTCCGGTAAACAGATACTTATCATCAATCAAATATACCATATGTCCCCATGTATGACCCGGAACAAGAAATGCGTGGATTTTAATATCGCCTATTTTAAAGGTTTCGCCGTCCTTTAACAGTTGCTTTTTGTTATTTATCGTCACCTGCGGCAACTTATATAGGCGGTGCATAACCCTTCGGCGAACCTCGCCCGTAAGATAACGATTTTCGATTTCTCCGATATAAAGTTTTGCCTTTTTGAACAATTCCAAGCTGTCTGCCTCAACCGCCCCTAACGTGGTCGGTGTCCTGGTGCGTTATAAGAATATGCCGTATTGATTTTGGGTCAATCCCAAGCCAGCCCATTTTCTCCGCAAGCCTGTCATAGTTGTAGCCTGCGTCAATCATAATTGTTGTTTCACCCTTGCGATAGAAAAATATATTTGCAACCCACTCTCTTACGCAAGCGACATTTTCATCAATCCACCCGGTGTTAAGCGGATTAAATATTTCTTTTCCGCGGTACATCCGGCTCATTGCCACACGCTGAAATTCCGTTGCTTTTTTTTGACATAATATCCCTCACTTTTCCGCCGTAACGCACAACCAATTATTCTTTTTCCGAATCTGAATATTGCGAAACATTGCCTGTCCGAGATATATTTTTTCAATTCTGTATCTTTATATATGGTCATTCCCTCAATGATTTTTGTCCATTTCTCATCTTTAGCCTCATCACCGCTAACCTCATTACATATTAGAAATGTTCCGCCGGGTTTCAGTACCCGATAGATCTCACAAAAGCATTTCGGCAAATCCTGCCAAAAATAGATGGTTTCAAAAGCCGTAACAGCATCGAAACAAGTTGCCGAATACGGCATATTCATCACATTACCTTTCAGAACCGCGCAGCGTCCTTCTGCAACAGCCTTATTATTGACTTTTTTTAGATTTTTCCACACTGACAATAGAATAGTCAATACCATTTACAATGCTATGCGGATATTTCTTAAGAAGCTTTTTAATGTTCGCTCCACCGCCGCAGCCACAGTCCAATATCTTGGCATTTGACGAAACTTTCAAAAATTGAGTCCCCAATGTGCCACAGGTTTGTGCCCTATATTCATCATTGCGGTCATAACTTTCCCGCCGAATCCCACAGGTTTACGAGTGTTTTCAAAAATGACATTATCTCACCGTCCAATTCTGTCCTTGAAGCTGTAAATCAGCCATTCTCTTAAATATTCCGTTTTTATTTAAAAGTTCCTCCGGTGTGCCTTGCTCGGCAACAACACCGTCCGATAATACAACTATTTTATCGGCTCCGGCAACTGTTCTCATTCTGTGGGCAATGACAAGAACCGTTTTATTCTGATAAGCCTTGAAAGCGCCGTTTGTATCGCGGTTTCGTTTTCGACGTCAAGGCTTGCGGTTGCCTCGTCCAAAAGTATAATCGGTGCGTCTTTCAAAAATGCTCTGGCGATTGAAATCCGCTGTCTTTCGCCGCCCGACAATTCGCAGCCGTTTTCGCCGATATCAGTATTCCATTTATCGGGGAACTTTTCGGCAAATTCATCACAATTCGCAAGGTGTGCCGCCGCCAAAACCTCCTCATCGGTTGCGCCTTTTCTTCCGAGCCTGATATTTTCCATAATCGTATTATTAAACAGCGTAACATCCTGAAATACAATGGAATAAAGCGTCATAAGAGTTTCGGGATCGACTTTTGAAATATCCATACCGCCGACAGTAATTTTGCCCTTTTGGTTATCCCAAAATCTGACCGCAAGCCGTGACACTGTTGTCTTTCCGCCGCCGGACGGACCGACAAGCGCCGTAACCTCGCCCTGTCTTTGCGGTGAACGACACATCACTAAGTACGGTTTCGCCGCTGTTGTATGAAAAGCCCACATGGTCGAATGTAATGTCGCTGCCTTTATTTGTGAGAGTGTCGCTGCCCTGCTGAATTTCGTGATCTAAGATTTCGTTCATTCGAGCAACATTTGTCCGCATCGCAATCACCGCCGCAAGATTTTGAAGTGCCGCCTGCATCGGGTCGTAAAGACGGGAGGCAACGAGCAAAAAACATAAACAGCGTTAAAACATCTATTTTTCCGCTGACAAGCCGTGACGTACCGACAAGCGCAACGGTTGCGATGCCGAACTTTAATACCATTCCGGCAGAGGTTACGAAAACGGCAGTGGTTATTTCCGTTTTGAAAGCCCTTTTTCAACGGAACGGATTTTACTTCTTAAACCTTTAAGGTAACTGCTTTCCGCATTGTTTGCCTTGAGGTCACGCAATGTTTCTATGTATTCCTGTATTCCGTCAGCACAAGCCATTTTGACCGACATATTCCTTTGCTGTGCTCTGTCCTGAACCTTGTAACTCAGCACGATAATCAGCACCGACACGGGAATTACCCACAGTGCCGACAAGCGCCATTGCCTTGTCAAACGCAAACAAACCGAGTGCAATGACTATCGTGGAAATCACCGAGCCGAACAGCGCCGGTACATAGTGAGAGCAGTCTTTTTCCAAAACCTCGCAGTCCGCCATAATCGTGCTTGTTAAATCAGCAAGGTCTTTTTTGCCGAAAAACGAAAGAGGTAGCTTTCTGAGCCTTTCGGCTAAGCTTAATCTACGTTTTCCGCTTTCCTCGTATGTCGTAAAAAAATGTATTGTTATACTGAAACCAAGTTGTAATTAATATAAGCGCAAAGCATATAACGCAGCCGACTGTGTAAAAAAAAACTGCTTTTCCGCCCATATCGCCGCCGAGTAAATCCTTGACCAAATAATATAAAAGTCCTGTCGGCAGCATAAATGCCATATTCTGAAAGGCGCAGGCGATAATGCCTTTTATTAACCCTACCGCACCGTCTTTTGACGATGCCGTGGCTTTTTGTATAAGTCTTAATCATTTCTCGATTCCTCCGTTTCGTTTGATACCTTCCAGCTAACGGATGATTTATAGTCATTTTGCATTTTATAGAACATACCTTTCTTTTCTATGAGTTCCGCTCTGTTTCCGTATTCCGCAACCTTTCCGTCGGCAATTACATAAATGCAATCCGCATTCCGAACGGTTGAAAGCCTGTGTGCAATCATAATAACCGTTTTACCCTCGGAAAGCTTTGCAAAAGCCGTCTGCACCTTTACCTCATTATCGGGATCCGCAAAGGCGGTCGCCTCGTCAAAATGATAATCGGAGCATTTTTCAGCACCGCACGGGCAATGGCCATTCTCTGCATTTCACCGCCGGAAAGATAAACTCCTCGACTTCCGATAACGGTATTGACACCATCGGGGAATTTTTCGATAATATCCATACACTGCGCAGCCCTAAGCGCATTTAAAACTTCTTCATCCGTGGCATTGGATTTGCCCATTTTAACATTATCGAGAATGGACGCTTTGATGAGCTTGCTGTTTTGGAACACAAAGGATACCGTGTCCATAAGCTCGTCCTTGGGAATATCACGAACATCAACGCCGCCTATTTTGATACTTCCGGAATTTACATCAAAAAATCTTGAAATAAGGCTTGCAAGCGTTGATTTTCCGCCGCCGGACGGACCGACAAAAGCAACTGTTTGTCCGCCTTCTTTATTTTCAGTGATATACCTGAAACAGCTTCTTTTTTGCCGTCATAGCTGAAATGAACATTTTCCAGCTCAACAGACGCATCTTTAGGATTTTGCGGATTGTTTCCGACGCTCATAGGCTCGGCATTAAGCACACTGTCAATTCTTTCGATAGCGTCGCCGATAACCATACCCTCCTCGCTCATATACATAATTTTTGTGAGCGTGACCGATATAACAGGCGTTATGATTATGTAAAACAAAGAGGTTTACGAAAAATTCACTTGTAACCGTGCCGTTTGTAAACCAAAACGCACCGAGTATTAAAAACGCAAATACACCGTTTATTGCCGCAGTGTAGAGCATCATCGGCAGCCGCATATCCTTTGTGTAGGCAAGAACCCCCTTTTGTATTCGTCAATCGTAGCTTTGAATTTTTTGAAAGAAAATACCGACTGTCCGAATGTTTTCACAACAGGAATACCTCGCACATATTCAACCGCCTCATTAGACATTGCCGCAAGCGCATTGCCGTACTGCCTCATTTTTTCTTCCATTCGTTTTCCCGTCATTGCGGACATAACCGCAAACCCAACGGCAACAGGCACAAGGCTCAAAAGTCCGAGCCGCCAATCGAAAACCAAAAGCAGTGCAAGCAGTCCGACAGGTGTCGCCATTGCCGCATATTTGTCCGGAAGCTGATGGGCAAGGTAGGTTTCGGTTGCGCCAGTGGAGTCATTTATAATTTTGCGCAGCTTTCCGCTGCCGAAGCTGTCGCAGAATCCGAGAGGCAGTTTTGCGATATGCTCGGTTATTTCAATACGCATGTTTGACGCAATGCGGAATGCCGCAAAGGTGCGAGCAGAGCAGTGCGCCGATATAGATTAAATACGATATAATCGCATAAGCCATTGCCATTATGCCGTAATGCGTAAGATTTTGCGCACTGCCGAAATTCGGCGAGGCTTTCAATACCTCGTTGATAATTTTCCAAATGTACCAAAAGGGCACAAAGTGCAGTCAGTGCGGATATGCCGGACAAAACCCACGAGGCATAAGTAAAATACTTGTGTCCGCCGGCATAAGATAAAAGCCGTGATAAATTTGATTGCTTTTTCAAAGCAATTCCTCCTTGCATTGATTTGTTTTATGTTGTCTTATGGTTAGTTTAACCTAACCTATATTCAAAAAATATAGGGATTAAAATCCCATAATTTTTTTCCAGCCGGCAGTATAGAACGCTTTGAGCTCCTCAAGATATTCTGCCGCGATTTTCGTGCGGAATATCGTGAATAATCACTTCAAAAATGCCGAAAACAATCCACTTGCCAATATATGCTCAAGTGTTTTGTCAACATTGTATTTCGGATAGCCGAGCTGTTCCATTGTTTTTGCAAACTTATGCGTGGCGTCAACTTCGATTTCCGCCATATCGTGAATTATATTTTCATATTTTGTGCCGTCAGAGGAGCAGAGAATAAGTTTAAATTCATCTTTATTGGCATAGCAATAATTCATCATTTTTATCATTCCCTCGCCGGAAAGCTCGCCCATTTGCTGTGCCTGTTCCTTCGGCGAGAGCCTTGTAAAAGCATTTTGCGTTTCGCAAAACATACCCATAAGCGTGTCATATTGCTCGCCGACAAGTGCGTCAAACAATTCTTCTTTGCTCTTAAAATAACCATAAAATGCACCCGTTGTCACGCCGGCATTTTTTACGATTCTACGCAGTGATGCCGATTGAAAGCCTTTTTCGGAAAATTCAGCTTTTTGCGGCCGAAAGAATATCATCAAGCGTATTATTTTCGTTTTTATTCATTTTCAGCCCTCCGCAAAAGTAAAATATAACACTGTTACATTTATTATAACAGTGTTATATCTTTTGTCAATAGTTTTATTAAATTTTATTTTGTAATTTTTAAAATAAGTTGAAATTCTTGCCATAATCGAAGCAAGCTGCGCACGGGTTAAATTTCCGTTTGGCTCGATAAGCCCGCTGTCGTGTCCCTTTATCAGTCCCATTTCATAACAGATTGCCATATCTTCTTTTGCGTAATCCGAAATTTGCTCATAATCGCTATGTTCTTTTTATTTTCTCGCTGCCGGTCGGTAAGGGGATCTCTTTGTAATTCAGATACCGTACAATCATTGCCGAAATCTGTTCACGGGTAACTGCACTTTCGAGGGGGCAAATTCTGTTTCGGAAATACCTTTTACAACACCGTTTTCCGCACCCCATGAAACATAGTTTGCATAGTATTTATCTGCCGCAACATCGGTAAAAGCCGATACTGCACTCTCTGTATTATCTTTTGAAAATCTTCCGAGTACGGTAACCGCCATTGCTCTTGTAACGGTTCCGTCGGGATCGAAAATCGTATCCGATATGCCTGTGAACAAGCCGTTCTTTACGCCGCTGTAAATATCGTTTTCCGCCCAATGACCGTTAATATCCTCAAATTTTTTGTCTGAATAGGTTTTTGACGTGTCAGGAATGGGTATGGTTATATCCGGTTCCTTTATACTTCCTCCGCTTGAAGAACCGCTGCCACCGCCGCCGGATGTTCCTTGTCGGGTTATCGAAACGGTAAACGGGCTTGATGAGGTATCTCCGTTTGTTTTACCTGTTTTATCAACTATTACTATTTTTGATTCAACTAAGGAAATTGTCCTTATTCCGCTGCCGCTGTAAGTATAGTTTAATGTTGCTATTTTCTTTTTTCGGTGCTGTATTTGTTGGTGTTTGAGAAAAATCCGAAATACAGACATCCGTCTTTTATAGTCTGTACCTTTGACTCATTCTGCAATTCATCCGATAAAACAAGTGATGTAAATTCCACATCGCTTTGTGACGGCTTGATACCAAATTCCGCCCCTGCATATGCACTGTCAGTTTCTAAAAAAATATCAAACGAAATTTCTTTATCGTTTTTACCGAGTGTGATGCTTGTACTTGAGGGAGTGATTTGTGCCGCATAGGCAGCAACAGACGAAATACTCAAACAAACGATCACAGCAGCCGAAAACAGCTTTTTTGTTATTCTGTTCATAATATCCTCCTACTTAAATGACAGGGCTGTAGTAGAATACAGCCCTGTATCATGCATCATTATTTTGTAAAGTTCAGCCAAATTGCCATATAATCCTCGATGTCGATTCTGCCGTCATCGTTGAAATCGCATTTTGATGCATCATTCCAGTTTGAACTGTTCTTATCTGCACGATAGTAAAGCTGTGCTTCGGTAATATCCAAAAGATCAACCGTTCCGTCTTGATTGACGTCATAGGAAAGTGCATCCGTAAAGGTTGCCTCGGATGGGTCGATTCCGTTCACTTTGCCGTATTTTACGGTTTTATCGGCGTCCCAACCCGATACCTTGACATTGGTGATTTTCAGCGTTGCATTTTCGGCGTTGACCGTGATTTTTGCAATATCTGCGGACTGAGCCGACGAAAACAGTTCGCCGTTTGCATTGAGATAACCCAAAATCACTTTGCCGCCCTCTGCGTCGCCGATGACGGTAAATCCGTTACTTCCGCTGACTGTTACATCATTGGTTGATGTTTCAAAAGTAATTTGAATATTTGCAATCCTTGACGATTCGGGAAAGTGCAAGCGTGAAATACGATTTTCCTTTTTCGGAAACCGCTTTATCCGCTTTAAGCGATACTTTGGTTTCGATTTTTTCCTCTGTCGGTTTAGGTGTTTCGGAATCCGTAACGGAAATTGTGCAAGCAGCATTTACGCCGTTCACTGCCGTTGCCGTAATTATTGCACTGCCTGCCGAAACGGCGGTTACAACGCCCTTGCTGTCAACGGTCGCAACCGTGTTGTCTGAGCTTTCCCAACGAATTGATTTATTTGTTGCCGTTTGCGGCAGTACTGTTGCCGATAATTGTAGTTTGTCGCCTTTTTTCATAGCAGCGGAGGTTTTGTTCAGCGTTACTTTCGTTACTTCGTGATCTTCTCCGCCGGATATTGAAGAATCAATTACCGCAAAATATCCCAAACTGCCCGTCTGTACGGTAAAGGTCTTGCTTACTTGCGATGATGAAATTTCCACCGCCTCACCGTTTTCATAACAATACAGCTTTGCATTTTTGGAGTAACCGTCCGGGAGTCCGACACTGATTGTATAGGTATCGCTTTCGTGGGTTGCGGATACTTCATATACTTTCAAAATTCCGTTTTCCGATTTTGCCTGAAATGCGTCATATTCGTCGCCCGAATTTATCTCGTTCACAACAAGCTGCGAATTGATCGAAAACTTTCCCTCAACCCTGACTTTTTGTCGAGATTGATTAGGTAAAAGCTTCCGAAATCAACGCTGTCAAGACTGGATACGCTATCAAGAATTTTCGTATTGATAGCCCCAGTCGGCAACATTATTTACCGCCCAACGCTCTCCGTTTGAGCCTTTTTCCACATATACAACAAGGTTTTTCGGGCTGTCGGGGAACATATCATAGGCTCCGAGCGTATCATCATTCGGAAACCCCGTAACGCTTGCCGGAATTACCACTCTTTGCAGATTGGTGCAGCCCTCAAACGCTGCCAGTGTAATGTTTACAAGACCGTCCGGAAGAATTAAATTTGTAAGCGATTTGCAATCGGCAAATGCGTACATTTCAATGTTGGTTGCCGCGTGCGGAAACTCGATTGACGAAAGGCTTGTGCAGCCTTTGAAAATGCTGTGCGGTATGCTTGTCAGATTTTTCGGCAGCTGAATATGCGTAAGCTTTGCGCAATCCTCAAATGCTCCGGAACCAAGCGACTCCACCGTATCGGGTACTGTTACATCGGTCAGTCCCGAGTGTTCAAAAGCGTTGCCGCCGATGATTTTTACGGTTTCGGGAATCTCTATATCCGTCAGCTTCCCGGCATTTTTGAATGCCCCTGCCCAAATGCGGTTGACTGTTCTTCCTCGAACACTTTCTGGGATACTGTATGTTCCCTCTCTGCCGCTCGGATAAGCCGTCAATGTCAGATTCGGATCGTCATACTGCGGCTCACCCTCATTGACCCACGGTCCGAACATAACGCCGTTATCGTCCGTGAAATAATATGGATTTTGCGGATGTACCGTTATTTTTTCCATACTATCGCAGCCTTTGAATACATTTGCCGTTACATAACTTGCCACAGCGGGAATTTCACATTCGGTAAGCCTCGGACAATTTGCAAATGCATCCAGTCGGATAATAAGATCCGCTCCGTCTGTAGGATCTTCAAATATAACCCGTTCCAGCTCGGTGCAGCCGTCAAATGCGTGGTAGCCGATTACCTGTACGCTGCCGGGAATTGTTACGCTTGTTATATTGTCATTGTTCAAAAATGCCTCTCCCGCAATGATTGTGACAGTATCGGGAATTTTTATATCTCCGCCGTCTCCGAAATAGCCGAGGAGCTGACCGTCTTTGATATTTGCGCCAATCAGTCCGTCATTGCCGGCGGATACGCTGACGGTAAATCCCATCAGCATAACCGCAATCACTACAAGAGAAGATAATCTGTTAAAAATTTTGTTCTTCATATATGCTCCTTTTTAGAAATCGCTTAAATGATTGAATATGTCTATGTAGTCTTGAATGTCACCCTTGTTATCACCGTTTACATCCATCGCTTTTGCTTTTTGCCCAAGTTTCGTCCGACGATGCTGCCTGATAGTATCTTTGCGCCTCGGTAATATCAATAATATCGACCACATCGTCACCGTTTACATCATAACTCGGAACAAATACGCTTGCCGATGATGTGCCGGTTGTTACCTTACCGTTCATTGCCGACTCATCTTCACCGACAACGCCTGCCGCTTTCGCATCGGTTATTTGTGCAGTGATATTTCCCTTTGCATCGGCTTTTAAGGGAACGGCAATTTCTGCAAACTTTGTTTTTTCTGATGAAGAAAATCCCGAAACATTTCCGGTAATTCCGACATATGCCTTTAAGATAAGTTTTCCGTTTTCTTCTGTCCAGTTTGATGTTCTGCTTGTGAATTTGTCGTTTGAAACCGTAACCATACCCTCGCTAACCTGTGCCGCATCGAATGACACCTTTAAAAGAACCGTATTCACATTTTCGGCGTTATCAAAATAAATGCCGTAAACCGCTTTTCCGTCCTTTATCTCCGGCTCTGCCGATACAGAAAGGCTTGCCGAAACCGTCTTGACTTCGGGAGTTTGCCCCGCAACGGTGATGGTTGTGTTTTCGAGTGTATAATATTTTGTATATGCGGATGTGGATTCAAAAAGCTTTTGCCACTTCTTCATTTTTCACAATGACCTTGCTGCCGGGGTTCATCTCGGTGCAAATTTCCGAGCCGATTGACGGAGCCGTTTCATGCTCAAGGACGATTTCCTCAATGGCTTTCATTCCGTTAAATGTGTAGCCGCCCAAGCTTGTAATGCTTGCCGGAACGGTAACTTTTTTCAAAACAGGGTTGTTTCTGAAAAGGTGCATTGCAGTGGAAGTTACTGCTTTTCCGTTCACTTCTGTCGGAATGGTGTATTCCGTTTCCGTTTTTCCGCCGGGATATACAACCATTACCGCCTCATCACTGCTGACATTATAAAGTACATTATCAACAGCAGCAAACTTTTTGCGCACCGTCTTTCATTGTGATTGAGGTCAATGCGTCGCAGCCGTACAGAAAATTGTATCTTGTCGAGCTGAGTCTTGCCGGAAGCTCAATGGAGGTGAGTGCGGTACAATTTGCAAATGCACCTAAATTGATTGTAAGCGACGCTGCCGTATCATTGTCAAAATTTACGGTATTAAGCATTGTGCAGCCGGAAAATGCGCTTGATGAAATCATATCCACCGATCCGGGGATTTCAACGCTTTGCAGTCCCGTACAATCCTTTGAACGCACTGAGTCCTATTTCCGTATATCCGTCCGGAATCGTGACGCCGGTAATACTTTCGTTTCCCTCAAATGCATTGCCGACTGAGGTTATCTGATATTCCGTTCCGTTGATTTCTGCGGTTGTCGGCAAAGTGATTTCGCCGCCTTTGCCGTTATATGCCGAAATGCTTACTACATACGGCGAGGAATAGCCGGATTTTGAGCGGTCAACCGTAAAATCTCCGACCGTAGTGGTTGCGGCATTGGCGCTGACCGCACCAATTCCCATCAGCATCGCTGCCGAACACATTGTTATCATTGTTTTTTGAATAAATTTTTCATCGCATAATCTCCATTCTATTTATTTATCGTTGCTTTATCCGCAAGCGGACGCATTGATATCATACTATCCCATACCATAACTGATATAGACTCGGAATTAGTGAAATCAATTCCGCTGACATCAAGTTTATTTTTTGCCTTGATGTAATGTAATATTTTCTTTGTGAGTGCTTACCAATTTGCCGTTTTCGTCATATGCCGCAAAAATCACATCGACATTTTGAGCTTTGGAAGAAAGAATATCAACCGCACCTTGACTGAAATCTAAAACGCTGCACTCATTTACCGCATATTTTATACTTGTTGCGGAAACTTTTACTTCTCCTTTTGCTGCAGTACCGTCTGTTTCGGTAATTCCGGCACATATCATATTTGATATGTCTGCAATAAACTCTCCGTTTGAAGAAACATCAATCGGAATGACGATTTTCGCAACCTTAATTCTTTCGTTTGACGAAAACCCCATTTTATTTCCGGTTCTTCCGAGGTATCCTTTTACAGAAATCTTGTTGTCGGTATTCCAAGTTGTATGCAATATGTCAAAGCATTCATTTTTTTCAAGAATTGCTTTTCCGGCATTTTACCGTCAAAATTCATCTCAAAGAAAAGCGTACTTAAACAGTTCGTGTTTTCTAAGTACAAATTATACTCCAGCCCTGCTTCGGTGCGTTTTTGGCTCAACCGCTAATGCGGTTTGCGGTTTTTTCTCTGTTTGTGCAAAGACAGCAATGTTTGTTATTACAATCAACACAGTTACAATTGCTCCGATTATTTTTTGCGTAAGTTCACTTGATCACCTCACTGCTTTAGTTGATAATTAGGTTAGTCTTAACTAACTTAACTACAAAAAAATAAATAAATATTTCGTACATCACTCCTCATTTGTGGTTTGTCTTAACTAACCGTAGTATTTTTTAAAAGAGCCCGGTTCTTGGCTCTTTTGTTCGGTCGTCACACCATAATTAACAAAATAAAGTATATCACAACAAATATAATATGTCAATACTGAAAAAAATATTTGTAGATACTTTACAAATCAAAACATTTGTGGTATATTATTTATAGTTAGTCGTCACTAACCACAAATAACGCCAATTATTTACGAAAGGGTTTTTTTAAGAAAATAAAATGAATAATAAATTTTTCAAACGCACGATTTCAGCATTTATTTCGGCGTTTCTTATAATTTCAAATTCAGCTGTATTTGCCGAAACTAATGACATTTTTGTTTCGCCGTCAGATTGTATCAGCAAAGTGATGAGAATAAAGACACTCGTATTATTATTGAACTTGAGGACTCGCCTTTGCTTTCTTACAGTGAAAAAATCAATACATATTCTAATGTTTCGGATTTTTTTCATCAAAAGAAGCAAAAGAGATAGAGCAAAGGCTTGAGCATAATCGCAAGTCTGTCAAAAAAGCCTTGTTCAAAGCGGTATGGAATTTACCGTTAAGCGTGAGTATTCTACAATTATGAACGGTTTGGCTGTTGAAGCAAGTATTGCGGACTTGGAAGCTATCAAACAAACCGATGGTGTAAAAGAAGCATTTGTTGCAGAATTTTACTCTTTGCCTGAACCGATAGATGCCTATTCAAGCGGCGGAGTATCCGCAATAGGCGGCGATATTTCCGGCGATTTGGGTTTTACGGGCAAAAATAGTGCTGTAGCAATTCTCGATACCGGACTTGACTTATCGCACCCGGCATTTTCATCGGTGAACAGTCCGAAATATTCCAAAGCGGATATTGAAAGCGTTATAAAAAACAATAAAATGACGATTGGAAAGTTGAATGTTTCAAAGGTCTATATCAACGATAAAATCCCATACGCATATGATTATGCCGATGTTGACACCAATGTTTCCGGTGGTGAATCGCACGGAACGCACGTTGCCGGAATTGTCGGTGCAAACAGCGGCGGTGTGGTCGAGGGTGTCGCACCGGACGCACAGCTGTTTATTATGAAGGTGTTCGGCGATTCGTCCGGAGGTGCATATGATGACGATATTCTGGCAGCGCTTGACGATTCGGTTAAATTCGGCGTTGATGTTATAAATATGAGTCTTGGCTCAACGGCAGGCTTTTCCGAAAGTGCATATAAATCTATGCGTGAAGTTTATAATCGTGTAAAAAATTCAGGAATAGCTTTATACTGTGCAGCCGGAAACGAATACAGCTCAACATATGAGAATGCAGCCGGAAACGATTTGCCGAAAGCGACAGAACCCGATAACGGTGTGGTCGCTTCACCATCAACCTATGAAGCCGCTATTTCGGTTGCGAGTATGAACAATATCGAAACGACATCAATTTATCTGCTTGCAAACGGCAGAAAAATTCGTTATAATGACCCGGCAGAAAAAGAAAGCAACCGGCTTATATCTCTTTCCGGCACATTTGAATATGTCGATTGCGGCGTCGGTGCTGCAACAGATTTTTCGGGCAAAAACCTCAAAGGAAAAATTGCTCTGATTCAGCGTGCCGGTGAGGAAAACGGGGAAGTTCTGACATTTGCTCAAAAGGAAAGCAATGCAAAAAATGTCGGTGCGATTGCCGCCATCATTTATGATAATGTTGACGGTGCGCTTATAAATATGTCAACCGATAATAAAATACCGTGCGTATTTATCAGTAAGGCGGACGGTGAGTATCTTTGCGAACAAACTGACAAACACCTTTCGGTAAGCGAAGATTATGTTGACAGATTTAAAGACAGTTACAGCGGAAAAATGAGTGATTTTTCTTCTTGGGGTGTTACTTCCGACTTAAAATTGAAACCCGAAATCACTGCCCCCGGCGGAGATATTTACTCAACGCTTCCGAACGGACTTTACGGGAATATGAGCGGTACATCAATGGCATCGCCGCATATGTCGGGTGCGGCAGCGGTTATGCAGCAATACATTTCGGAAAATCGTGACGGAATAAATATGACCGCTGAGCAGAGAACGAGCCTTTTTAATGCTCTAATGATGAGTACGGCAGCACCCGTTAAAGACGAAAACGGTATTCCGTATTCACCGAGGAAACAAGGTGCGGGTCTGGTTCAGCTGCAAAATGCGGTGAAATCAGATGTTTTTCTTTTAAATTCGGATAATTCAAGACCGAAAGCCGAAATAGGATATAATGAAAGCGGAAATTTCAGCTTTGATTTCAAAGCAGTATCTATTGGCGATGATACGGTTCAATATGAGCCAACAATAACCGTTTTGACGGAAGATACGGTTTCGGAAAACGGTGTCGTTTATATGGCGCAAAAGGCAAGGAAGCTTTCAAACAATGAGGTTTCAGTAACAATCCCGAAAAAAATCACAGTTACTCCAAGCGGCGAAACTCCGGTGAATGTCAAAATCGAATTGACGGAAAAAGGAAAGGCAAATCTCAAAGCTCAATTTCCAAACGGAATTTATCTTGAGGGATTTGTGACGCTGACTCCGATACAAAATGACGAAGTATCACTTTCTTATCCGTTTATGGGCTTTTTCGGAGATTGGCAAGCACTTAACATATTTGACTCGGATATTTATGATGATGAACCTGCTTCAATCTGCGAAACACAAATCGGACAGTTCAGAAACAGTGATGGCGGCGGATATATTCTCGGTCATAATTACTATGTCGACGGAGCGACAGAATATAACGCAAATAAAATTGCGATAAAGGGCAGCGAAACCGGCAAAATGTGACCGCCGCCGTTTCACTCCTCAGGAATGCCGATAAACTGACATTTTCGGTAGACGATTCCGAGGGGAATACCGTTTACAGCGAAAGCTCGACAAAGGTTTCAAAAAAGCTATCATTCCTCCGAAGGCTATTACACACCAATGGCAGCAAAGGGCTGGGCGCCGTTTGATGTATGGAACACTCCTCTCGATGATGGAAATTATGTTTATAAAATAACGGCAACACTTGGACAACACGAAGAAACAAAAGCTTTTCCGATTGTGATTGACAGTGTGCCGCCGGAGGCAATTTCAAGCCGTATTGAGGGGACAAAGTGGATTGTAACCGTCCATGACAATCACTTTATTCAAGGAGTGTGTGCAACCGCAACGGGAAATGAGCCGATTACCAAATGGATAGAACCCGATGCCGTATCGTCAGATGCAACATCGGAAATCACTTTTGATTTATCTACCTCCGGATTTAAAGGACTGACACAGGCGAAAATTGCACTGATTGATTATGCCGGAAATACTTATATTTCTGATTATTATTCGCTTTCCGCAGCCGAGGTGATATATCCGCAATCGGTAACACTTGACAAGTCCGCACTTGTTTTAACCGAGGGCGATAGTGCAATGCTGAACGCTGAGATTATGCCCCAAAATGCATCAAACAAAACTGTCTCTTGGAGCATATCCGACACCGATGTTGCACAAATATCAGCAAGCGGAAAAGTTACGGCAAAAAAAGACAGGAAATGCGGTGATTACAGCTCAAACAGTAAACGGAATAAAAGCAAGCTGTGATATTACCGTCAATGAAAAGCAAGCTGAAACACTTCCAATCGCAGCGGCGGTTAGCGTAAAGAAAAATACTCTTACAGGGAATATAATTCCTTTTAGATTTCAGCTTGGAAATATTAAAAAGGTGGCTACCGTATCATTTACATTTCAAAAAGATGATGCTTTGCAATTTGAAAGCCTAATCGGTAAGAACGGTTTTACTTCCCCTTGGAATTAAGTGGAATAATGATAACACCGCAACAATAGCACTGTCCTATCTGCAAAACGGTGCGGGCGGAAGCTTAACCAAAAATGAGCTTTTCGATGCAGCTGAGGTTCAATTCAAAGAAATTCTTAACGATATGCCGGTCGGAATAAGGCTTGTTGATGTTTCGGCAGCAGGATATGATAAAAACGGAAAAGCAGTTTACTTTACAACTAAGATTACCGCCGAAAGCGCAAATACAAATGTCACTAAAAAGTCAAGCTGTGATGTAAACGCCGACGGAGTAGTTGATCTTCTTGATATTACATATTGCCAAAAAATTTTATCGAATGGGTGAAAAATCTATTGATTGGAACGATTTTAAACATTGCGATTTAGATGGTAACGGCTTGATTGACATAGAAGATTTAATTATTATATTGAAAGTAATGTAAACAATATATAACTTTTATACAATAGATATTGAAAAGCTTGTTTTTATTACTATGAACTTTTTGAGCTAAAATATTGATAGATTTGATTATACTTTTATTTAATCCAAATCCATACATTCCATAATAATCAAAAAAGTTTATTAGGGCTACACCATATAAATGTGTGTAGCTCTATTTTTTATTTGTGTGGGTAGTATTATCCTGCGTGATTACTAAATTAAGCATTGGAGCAGTTAAAAAACAGCAAAGCACTAGTATAATTATGTTAGGAGTGATACTACAAATATGGATTACGAAAAATTGGGTGATAACATTCGTAATTATAGAGAACAGCGAGTTTTACCCAAGAAAAATTAGCCGAATTATCTAACATATCGGAGAAACATCTTTCAAAAAATTGAAAGAGGAAAAATCAATATAAAAATTGATACATTGGTTAATATAGCTGATGCATTAGGAACTTCGGTTGATAAACTGTTATTGGATGCTTCATCATATGTCGAGCCGGATTACATTTCTCAAATTACATATCATTTATCAAAACTATCGAGAGAGGATCAGGAACGGCTATTATGGCATTTGGAACAAAATAATGTATTCGAGATCTGCCTTGTGAAATTAGGTTGTTCTTCAAGCGAACAAGGGACTGAATAGTCTGTCTGTATTCATCATCGGAAAGATATAAATGATATTTCTGTTCTTTCAAAGCAACCACCTCGCTGTTTTTATCTGATTTGATGATATATTAAAGAGAAAATTTTATCAAATATAAAAAAGGCTTCTGCCCAAAACAGGGCAAAAGCCTTAAAAATTATGCGATTTTTAGGTTTAGTTGTAAGCCAATGGGGACTATTTCATCTGCCCGAAAACACGTTTTTGAAAAAAAAGTGTTGCAAAAGTGTTGCAAAAGCGGTTGTTCAAAAGTGCCAAGTCCCGAAAGGCACATAAATACTGGGTTTTTCGGCACATCTAAACCAAAGGGAACTACTCCCACTCAATAGTTGCGGGTGGTTTTGAAGTTATATCATAGACAAGTCTATTAACGTGTTTTACTTCGTTTACGATACGATTTGATGCTTTTTTCTAGGACATCGAAAGGTATTCTTGCCCAATCGGCCGTCATAAAGTCGGTTGTGGTTACGGCTCTTAAAAGCAAGAGTATAATCATATGTTCTGCCATCACCCATAACACCCACGCTACGCATATCTGTAATAACGGCAAAATACTGGTTTATATCTCTTTCAAGACCTGCATTTGCGATTTCTTCTCTGAATATAGCGTCTGCGTCACGCAAAATTTCAAGTTTATCTTCTGTAATTTCGCCTATAACTCTTACAGCCAATCCCGGTCCGGGAACGGTTGACGCCATACGAATTTTTCAGGCAAACCAAGTTCGATACCAAGCTGACGCACTTCATCCTTAAACAAATCACGAAGCGGTTCAACTATTTCCTTAAAATCAACGTGTTCCGGAAGTCCGCCTACATTATGATGGCTCTTAATAACTGCCGCATCACCTGCACCGCTTTCGATGACGTCCGGATAAATTGTACCTTGAACAAGATAATCAACCTTACCGATTTTCTTAGCTTCCGCCTCGAACACACGGATAAATTCCTCACCTATAATCTTACGTTTCTTTTTCGGGTTCTTTTACGCCCTCAAGCTTACCTAAAAAAATCTATCCTGCGCATTTGCTCTGATAAGGTTAATATCAAACTGATTTCTGAAAAGATTTTCAACCTCATCGCCCTCATTTTTACGAAGAAGTCCGTTATCAACGAATACACAAGTAAGCTGCTTGCCTACCGCTTTATGAAGCATAACGGCCGCAACAGATGAATCCACACCGCCTGAAAGAGCACACAAAACTTTACCGTCACCAATCTTTTCACGCAAAGCCTGAATTGATTTTTCGGCAAAAATCAGACATAAGCCAATCGCCCTTACAACCACAAACGTTAAACAAGAAATTCTTCAACATCTGCTGACCTTGTAGAGAATGATTTACTTCCGGGTGATACTGTACCGCATACAATTTCTTTTTTCTTCATCTTCATAAGCCGCACACGGACAATCGTTAGAATAAGCAGTAATCTTGAAGCCCTCCGGGATTTTATCGATATAATCCGTATGGCTCATCAAACTACTGTATTTTTTATCAACATTTTCAAACAACTTACTTTCAGAAGTTGTAATTTCCGTCTTACCGTACTCACTTACAGGAGCAGTATCAACGTGACCGCCAAGAGTATATGCCATAAGCTGACTGCCGTAACAAATACCCAAAATAGGAATACCAAGTTCAAAAATCGTCTTATCGTAGTGTGGTGATTTTTCGTCATACACACTGTTCGGACCGCCAGTAAAAATGATACCTACCGGATTTTTTTTTCTTTAATCTTCTCGATAGAATTTTTTGTATGACATAACCTCGCAATATACGTTACACTCACGTACTCTGCGGGCTATAAGCTGATTATACTGACCGCCGAAGTCAAGCACAATTACTGTTTCATTCTGCATTTTCTTTCCTCCGTTTATTATATTATTTTAATTATATCATTAATCGACACTGTTTTCAATAGCTTTTTAAAAGTTTTAATGTTCTTTGCACGACCATTCTGTCACAGCTAATTTTATGACAACCGTGCGTTCAAGCACGTTTTCGTTAAATTCATAATCGGATTTACCTGTATAGTGGTGCATGATTTGATTAAGTCCTTTAATTTTAGTGTCCCTGTCTACCAGTATTTTTACCTGTCCCCTACCCATAATGCTTTGATACAAATACGAATGACCGCAAGCAGTATCACTTGTTACAAGCTCATGTTTCGTATCTGTTTCAAAACTTATTTCAGGTTGATTATTGATTAGATCAATCTTCTTCCCCTCTGTCGCTCCGTGAAAATACAATGTAATTTTGCCGTTATTATCTTCATATCCGAAGTTCATCGGAACAATATACGCGCCTTTATCGTCCACCAACCCTATACGACAGCAGTCACACGATTTCAATATTTCAATCATTTTATTGTAATCCGTAACTTCACGTTCTTTTTCTTCGCATAATCACAACCTCAGTTCTTGCTCTCCAAAATTATTGTAACAGGTCCGTCATTTGTAAGCGACACTTTCATATCAGCACCAAATTCGCCCGTTTCGGTATGTATACCTTGTTCTTTAATATATGCAACAAATTTTTCGTACATTTCATTTGCACTGACAGGCTCCATTGCATTGCCAAAATACGGACGTCTGCCGTGTGAGCAATCGCCGTACAAAGTAAATTGCGATATAACAAGCATACTTCCGCCGACATCTTCAAGGCTCAAATTCATCTTATCGTTTTCATCACTGAAAATACGCAACTTTATAATCTTATCTGCGATATACTTCATATCTTCTTCAGTATCACCGTTGCCGACACCGAGAAGAACAAGCAAGCCGTCATCTATTTTTCCGTTCACTCTACCGTCAATTTTAACATCGGCATTCGTTACTCTCTGTACAACCGCTCTCATATGTCATACCCACTTTCTTCTATTATCATTTGCAAGCGTTCCCATTCTTCCATAAGGCTTTCGATTTTGTCCTGCAATTCTGTTATTTTATCGGTTATCTCGCCTGCTTTGACATAATCGGTTGCAATATCGGAATTTTCAAGCTCTTTAGAAAGTTCCTCAACCTCCGATTCCTTATTTGATATTTCGTCCTCAACCTTTTGCAAAGCGATTAAGCGTTTTACGTTTTTCAGCCTCCAAACGCTTTTTGCTCCTTATAATCAAGATGACCTGCCGACTCTGTTTTCTGTTCTGTCTTAACCGTTTCACGTGCCACAAAGCTGTCGTAATCACCGCTGTAACTTTCGACACCGTTTGGTGTCAAATACAAAATTCTGTCGGCAAGTTTATTTATAAAATATCTGTCGTGCGATACCATTATCATAGTACCGTCATAATCGGAAAGTGCATTTTCAAGAGCCTCTCTCGATTCAATGTCAAGATGGTTTGTAGGTTCGTCCATTATAAGCAGATTAACACTCTTAAGCATAAGTTTTACAAGTTCAACTCTCGCTCTCTCACCACCGGACAACTTATGTATTTCCTTAAACACATCTTCGCCTTTAAACAAAAAATACTGCAAGTGCATTTCTGATTTGAGTTTGAGTAAGGTTAGGATATTCATCCCATACCTCGTCTATAACTGTTTTATCCATATTAAGATTTTCTTGAATTTGATCATAGTATCCTATATGGATATTCGCACCGATTTTATATGAGCCTTCCGTCTGCTCATAATCGCCCATTAAAAATTTTAAGCAACGTCGTTTTACCGCAGCCGTTCGGACCTAAAAGGAATACCTTTTCGCCCTTTTTAATAAGCATATCAACATTTGAAAACAATCTGTTATTATCAAATGCCATACCCAAACTTTCCGTCTGCACAACGTCTTGTCCGCCGCCTGCACAAGCCTTAAACGTAAACTCCATTTCTTCGGGCGACTGCATAGGTGCATTCAAATCTTTTTCAAGTCTTTCGATAACTTTCATTTTGCTCTCGGCAGTTTTGATATTTTCTCTCTGCCCCAACGTCTTTGTTGCTCAACAACATTTTCAAGGCGCTGAATTTCACGCATTGTGTTATCGTAATTTCTCTGTTCGGTCTTTTGTCAATCTCTCTTTGTGCCATATATGCACTGTAATTGCCGTTATATGAACGGAAACGACCGTTTTCAAGTTCAAAAGTCTTGTTCGTAACTCTGTCAAGGAAATATCTGTCGTGAGATATTACAATAAATGCACCGCTATAATTTCTTAGGAAATCCTCAAGCCATTCAACCGACTCTATATCAAGATGGTTTGTCGGCTCGTCCAAAAGCAACAAATTTGCATCGGACAAAAGAATTTTACCGAGTGCGACACGCGTTTTTTTGACCGCCGGACAATTTGTCAATGCACAAGTCAAATTCATCTTCCGAAAAGCCCAGTCCCGTAAGTGTGCTTTTAACTTTTGATTTATAATAAAATCCGTCACGTTCGGCAAATGCTTCCTGCAAAGAAGTTTGACGTTTTACAAGCTCGTCGATATTGCCGTTATTATTTTCTATATCGAAACGAATTTCATCAAGCTGATTTTCCATTTCGATTACATCGGCAAACACAGTAAGAGTTTCTTCCCATATACTCTTTTCACTGCCGTTTACGGAATACTGATCAAGGTAACCGACACGCAAGCCTTTATTCTTAAAAATTTCACCCTCATCATAATCCATATCACCTGTGATTATCTTAAAAGGGTTGATTTTCCCGCACCGTTTACACCGATAAAACCGATTTTATCGTTACTGTCAACATTAAACGATACACTGTCAAAAAAAGCGTTTCATCAAGAAACATTTTCTTTATATTACTTCCATTAAGCAGTATCATAAATTACCCTTGTATTTTAGTATTTCAACATATTTTCAACCATTGTCATTATGTCATATCCGTAATTAATATCAGGACACCAACGTCCGCCAAGTTGCTCGACATACTTTACCGTACCTGCCCAAGCTATACTCTTTACAACATAATATCTGTCGTGTGGCTCTCCTACGGGTGCAAGTCCGACATACGCAGCCATATGATTATAATGTGCTCTTACACCGTCCTCAGGTGTTGCAAAAGTTTCGTGATCCTCTGTTTTGTCACCTGTCGGTTTTTAATTTTTATGCCTGCCCAGTTATTCATTTTCAGGCAATACAGCGCCGCCGTAATTTCCGTATGCTGTTTCTTTGCCGGCTTGTGCATACATCACTTCCGGTCTGATTCCGAAAACTTCTCCGTAATACCAATAAATCGGTGCTATATCAATAAATCTTTGGTGTGCCCCTTTTGCCTTTGCCCAAGCCTGTGCCTGTTCAACCGTCACCTGTGCGTTACCTGTGATTGAAGTCTTGTCTGCCGCAGGATTTACCACTCTGTAAAGGAACGTACAAGCCTCCGCTCTTGTAAGCAAATCTTTTCGGACGTATATTACCGCTGTCACCAAGCATATACAAATTTGTTACCGCGGTTTCAAGCAAATTTTTATATGCGTCATCAACGCTTTGAGCGTCTTTAAAGCTGTAATTTGTGATTGTATAACTGTCAGCTGCCTTTTGACCACTTGCTTTTTACCAATGACGCCGCAAATTCTTCACGCGTTACATATTCACCGCCGTTAAATAACGAGCCTTTTTTCGGCATATAATCTTGAAATGCCTGTACATATTTATATGACCACTTATTTTTTCCACATCATTAAATCGAACTGCTGAATTCGATTGTAAATTAAATGTATCTGTAAAAATATTTTCGCCATTTGTTCTCTTGTAAGATTTCCGCCGAGCATAAGGTCACCTGTTTCGTCACCCGAAATTATATTGTTTTCCAAGCAATATTCAACGCTTTCCTTTGCCCACGGATACTGTTTCTGCCAGCCTGCCGCCATAACAGGTGCAGATACCGCCGCACAAATCGCCACTGCAGATATTAACGAGATTATTTTTTCATAATAGAATGTTTCCTCCAAGTCGTATATTTTACCAATAATACATTATATATCAAAAACATACCGATTTCAACATCATAGTTAAAATTATTTTGATATATTACCAAAATATATATGTATCATATCTCAATTTACCGAATAAAATACATTTTTAAGGTTATTACTATACACAAAAGGAGTGATATTATGATAGAACAAGATACTGTAAAACTTTTAAGAGAATGTGACGCCGGTATAAAATGGGCGTGTATTCAATAGAAGAAGTTCTCGGTGATGTAAACAACGGTAATTTCAAGCAAATGCTTGAAAAAGCAAAATCAGACCACCAACAACTTCAAGATGAAATTCAAATACTTCTTGATAAATACCACGATGACGGCAAAGACCCCAACGCTATGGCGAAAAGTATGTCGTGGTTTTAAAACGAATATAAAAATTTCTGCCGATTCTTCGGATAATACGATTGCCGACCTTATCACCGACGGCTGTAATATGGGTGTTAAAACATTGCACAAATATCTTAACAAGTACAAAGCCGCCGATGAAAGTCAAAAGATATTGCTAAAAAAACTTATCAATATTGAAGAAGAACTTACCGTTGATATGCGTTCTTATTTATAATTTATTTAGATAAAAACGAAACAAATCTGAACTTTTTATCCATCATATTGCCGATAATGCCGACCGTTTTACCCATAGTAAACGCCGCAAGGACAGTTCTATTCCCAATCCGTCAAGACGTCCGAGAAATATAAGCGTCATACCGGCAGTTACTGCCAAACACGTTACGTCAAAAATTATTTTGACTTTTGAATATGAAACGTTTATAATCTCCGATAACTCTCTCGGGAAAAGGTCTGTCGGTATTATCGGTAATTTACATCTGTTTGATAATGCTATGCCTATGCAAAGCAAGAAATAACTTACGACAAAGTATAACACGCACCAACCCAAATCGGTCGGTAAAAATGTCTATCCACATTTTATGTACATCAAGCAATTCACTGAATATAAAGCCCACCACAAAGCTGAACAAATATTGCGGAACAAACTTTTTCCTAAGTATCATTAAACTCAAAACAAGCAATCCTTGAAAAATATATGTCCATGTTCCGAGCGATACTTTCGGAATAACCTCTGAAAACGCATACGGAACACTTGATATAGCTGAAATTCCCGCACCCGAATGTAACATAAGCACAACGCCGAAACTGTTGATTATAACCGCCAACGCAAGTGCCAGTTCTCCTCTGAATATATGTAAATTTTCTTTGTCCATTGTGTTTCCCTCCATTGTTTTTGCCTTTTATTTACATATAGGTTTTATTATCACATATACTTTATTGTTACAACTAAATATATAAAATCATATTGCATTCCGACTATTGTATTCTCCTCAATAACAGTGCCATTT
>VOFC01002993.1_pt1 | contig 59085 bp, 76 predicted proteins | sample 5384161 | NCBI WGS metagenome assembly VOFC01 (sample SAMN12384722, study PRJNA508395) | human gut metagenome | isolation source: healthy gut B | host: Homo sapiens
AATACACAAGCCGTATGATGAAGCTTGGCTGCTATCTGTTCATGGCAATTGTCGGTCTCATTGGGTTTATGAATCTGGCAAACACCATGATCATCAATATCACCACGAAGAAGCAGGAATACGGTGTGCTGCAAGCGGTAGGCATGACCAATAAGCAGTTGAATCTGAGCTTACAAATACAGGGCTTGATTTTTACGGTTGGCACCATCTGCGTCGCACTTGCTGCCGGTCTGCCCCTTGGCTATGCACTGTTTTCCTATGCGAAGCATAATGGGATGTTTGGAATGAACGTTTATCACGTTCCTCTTATCCCGATTCTTGCTATGATTTTGCTGGTCGGTCTTTTGCAGATTGTGCTTTCCCTCGTTTTAAGCAGTAATCTGAAATCTGCGGCATACGGCAGAGCACGCGGTTGATCATGGTCATAGCTTCAGCGCGGGTGATTCGAGCGTCGGGGTGGAATGTGCCGTCCGGATAACCCGAAATCCAGCCGAACGCAGCCGCTCTCTCGATCTCGTTTTCCGCCCAGTGACCGGAAATGTCGGAAAAGCTGCCGCTGTTCTCGACCGGTCTGGTGTTGAAGCGCGCGCAGATTGCCGCAAACTCCGCACGGGTGATCGAGGCATCGGGGTCAAAGCGGTCTGCACGGCGGCCCTTGACGATGCCGAGCTTCGCCATCGTGGAAATCGCCTTGTTGTGCCACTGGCCATCCGAAACATCGGAAAATTCGTTGTCGGCGGTCAGATTTCCGTCGCGAATGTCGGATTTGAGCAGGCGGAAGAAAATCGTTGCAACTTCGGCGCGGCTGATGTTCGCGTTCGGACGGACAGTGCCATCGGAGTAACCGACTACATAGGCGAAATGGTCGTCGCCGTTGAGCTTGTCCGGCACGCCGGTCGCCTCCCAGCCCGCATAGACCGTCTTGTCGCTGTTCATCGTCACGCTCGTGATCTTCTGCGTCAGCGCCTTGTCCGCATACCAGCCGGTAAAGGTATAGCTCTCGCGGATCGGGGTCTTGTCGAGCGTCACCTTCGTGCCGGAAGAACAGCGCTCATCCTTGTAAGCCGTGCCGCCGTTCGACTCATAGTGCAGGGTATACCGGGTCGAGTGGCCGGAAGAGCTGCCGCCGCCGCCGGTGCTGCCGAACCGGTAGACATAGGTCACATCTCCGGTAATGCCGTTCGGGTCGGTGTTCGGCGTCTGTTCCCAGCCGCCGGCGGTATTTTCGTATCCCGGCGCCGGGAGCATGATCTGCGGTACATAGCTTGCGTCCAGCGTGCCGCTCGCGGTGCCGTCCGCCTGCGGATAGAGCACGACCGTTACGGTCTTGTCCTCTGCTGCGCCGCCCGACCATGTGCCGTTGACGATGCGGAACGTGACGGCGGCATTTTTTGCCCAGTGTGCATACAGGGTTTTGGGGCCGTTCACCGTGTCTTCAAAATTCGCCCGATTGCCGTCGTCGGTATACCAGCCGAGGAAGGTATAGCCGTTTCTGACCGGCGTACTTGCCGCCGCAACCTTCTCGGTAATTTTCACATATTGCATGGCCTCGCCGCTGCTCCATGCGCCGCCGTTGGGGTCGAACGTCACGACCGGCCACCACTGGGCGACGAAGGTCAGATTGAGCGCACAGGCATATCCAGAACATCCGGATCGGTATAGAAAAGGTTATCCAGATCCCAGTCCTTGAAGAAATAGTAGGTCGCCTCACCGGGAACCGGGGTCGGCAGGCTTATGCGTTCCTTCCGCAGGGTAGAGCCGTAGGGAACCGTATATGTAAGAACAACGGTCTGTTTGTTCGCATCCAGGTATCCGCGTTCGGCCCCTTCATAATCCGCGCGAAACGTTACGGTACAGGGATTATGTGTCCATTTGCCGTAGAGGTCGATGTTTTGATCTTTGATGTTAATTTCCTTGTCTACGCGCTTACCTTCGCAGGCCTCGTTATCATACCAGCCAGAGAACGTCCAGCCCTTTATGTCGGGAACCGTTTCGACCGGATAAGACGTATTCTCGGTCACTGTCGCCTGCTTCGGGAGGACGGCGGAATCCGGGTTCTCCGTGCTCACCCAGTGATAAGTTACCGTGCATTTGTCCTTCTGAGGGAAGGTATAGGTATAGACATAGTTTCCCGTCTCACTGATGCCGTTCGGGTCGGTGTTCGGGCGGCTGTCCCACGCGCCGGGAGCCTTGTGGTCGGTGTCCGGAGTCATACCCGTCGGCACGTCTTTTCGGAGACAGCGTTCCGCGGCCGTTGCGCAGATCGACGGTAACGGTCTCGTCCTCTGCTGTGCCGTCCGACCATTTGCCGTTCTGCACCTTGAAGGTCACGGTCTGCGTGCCGAGCCTCGTCCAGCGGCCGTAAAGGTTGGTGTTTGCGGTCAGATCCTCGCCGTCCTCTTGGAATTTCTGCGTGCAGTCGGAATCCTTGTACCAGCCGTCGAACTCGAAGCCGTCCGCCGTCGGCGCAGTCGCCTTATAGCGACAGTTTCCGTCTCCGTTAAGCGAAAGGCTCAGCGCGGACGGCGCCGCGATGTTCTGGCCGTCTCCGTCCACCGGGATGACCGAGCCGGCCCAGTGAAACGAGACCTGAATCTCGGGCAGCCAGCGGCCGTACAGCTTGAGGTCGCTGCCGAACGCCGGGAACACGGTCCCGGCGTATTTGACGTAGGTCTTTCCGCCGTATTCCCACGTTGGTTTTTCCTGGTCGATCGTCTCGCGGTACCAGCCGTCGAATTTCAGGTTCAGGTCCTTCCCGGCCACTGCGTTCTGCGTCGGCGCGGCAGGCTTGTGCGTCGTTGCGCGCGCGGCGTGCTCGTGTTTGGGCGGAGCAAGTTTCGGCGGCGTCCAGCGCCCGATCCATTCATAGTCGATGCAGACCGGGTCGGTGATGGTGATGACGACCTTCTCGCCGTAATTCGCGCCCTTGATCTCGCCTGCCTGCGCCTGCGGCGGAATCGGCAGAATGTTCAGAGAGGTCTGGATGGTGTTGCCGCCGCCGATGTCCGCAAGGCTCTGTTCGGTATGGCGGGAGGGCGTCAACTCGAACAGCGGCGTTCCGCTGTTGTCATAGCCGGTGAAGCGGTAATAATCCACCGACGCGACCTCGCGGATGCTGCCGGCGGACAGGATATGTTGGTTCTTCTTCAGCTGGCTCCATTTGTAGCTGTCCTCGCCCTCGGTGAAGCTGTCCACATCAATGCTCAGCTTCTCGGATGCGCCCTCGCCGACATTGGCGTCGATTTTGGTCATCAGCTCGTTGAGCGCCTCGTCGATGTCGTGCACCTGACTGAGTCCCTTGAAATAGTCCGCGCCGTGTGCGGACGTATTGCCGCAGATGGACGCCATGGTGTCGTTGAAGAAGTCCCGCTGCTTGTCGGGGTCGTTCAAAGACTCACTGTCTCCCAGGTTCAGCTTGTTGAAATCGCCCAGACCGAAAATGGTCGCGCCATAGGTTTCCTTGAGCGTGTTCGCCGCCGTTTTCGCCGCCTCCGGGCGCAGCTGCTGATAAGTGCCGCTGTTCTGGTAGGGGAGCGAGCTGGCGGCGATGCAGACGATCAGATTTCGATCCTTACCGGCTGCCTTGTGCGCCTGGGCAATCTTGGCAAGCTGCTCCGTGATGGTCAGACCGGCGTCCATGCGCGCCGCACCGGCGTGCCACGGCACCATTTTATCGGCGTCGATGACCTGCTTGGCGTCGTCGACCGACAGGAACACATCGTCATATTTATCTGTCAGATAGCCCGACGGCAGCTGCGGCAGGGTCGTCGCTTCATTGTAACCATCTATCTTGTTCCATTCCGTCCAGCCGCTCTGCGAATGAAAGCCGTCTTTGGTATAATAGCCGGTGTTCAGGCTGGCATTATTGCTCAACAGCGTGCCGGGGTAGAGCGCGGCATCATAGCTGTCGCCTCTGCCGGGTTGTTGATGCGGCCGTAGCCCGCGATCGCAATGCGGTGCTTGCCGCCGGTGGTCGGCTGCGGCAACCCGTCCAGCAGGCGGTCTATGGCGCTCAGGATTTCCGCGCGCTCGTCGCCGGAATTGGCCGAGCCGTTCTGCGTATTCATGAATTTTGACTGCTCGATCAGAAAAAAATGATGTCGCAGGGCTTGACCGTCCGGGTCTTGTTGGCCGAATCGGTCATGTAAGCCTCGATCTGCGCGGTGATCTGTCCGGTCTCCGCGTGCTGCACGGTGGCCGTGATGGTCGCCGCCGCGTTTTCTGCGTTCCCTGCCGCCTGCGCCGGTGCCGGAAGCAGGGCGAAGATCATGCAGAATGCCAGAAAACAGGATAAAATACGTCTTTTTCATATCCATATCATTCCTTTCTCAGCATGAAATATACTGTGTATTTCCCAATTATAGCACCGGAGCGGAGCGTATTCAAGAAATAAACTGGAACAAAACGATGCCGAAAAACCGCAGAAAGTGTATTTTTTTCTGCACGGCGGCTCTCCCGCATCCGTTTTCCCTGTTCCGCGCGCGGCGCACAAACTAACAAGTTGTTAATGGTTATTTTTCAGGTTCCGCTGTATCCTACAAATACGGTGGAACCTTTTTATCTGCATTCTGAGAAAGGAGGGGAGGGCAGATGGAGCGGAAATACATCGAGGCCGTCCGTCCGCTCGGCGGTCATGTGCTTCAGGTCGATTTCGTCTCCGGGAGCAGGCTCCTGCTGGACATGGAGCCGTATCTGGACAAGTTCCGCTTCCGGTCACTTGCCGACCCGCAGATCTGGAACAGCGCGGTGACGAACGGCATTTTTGTCCGCTTCTGCGACGTAGAGCTGAGCCACGACGAGCTTCTGTCCATGGCGGAGCAGGAACACCACAGAAAAGGAGGAAAACAGTATGAGTAAAAAGCGAACGATACGGCGGCGGGGACTGAGCGCAGTTCTGGCGCTGTCGGTGTGCTTCGGTCTGCTGCCCCCGACAGCAGGGGCGGCGGTGACGGCGGAGAACGACTGGGAGATCTTTGATGCCTCGGATACCTACAACCTGCCGGGCACACAGGAGCAGATTTTGCAGGAGATGATCCGGAATCCCGAATTTGCGGAGAAGTGGGCGGCTATTGCGAACAATGTCCTGCCAAAAACGTACTATAACGACAACAATGAACACGGCTATCATGAGCCGTATACCGCTCTGACAGCAGCAGATTATGCGAAGGTACAGTATACAGCCAAGGGCCTGCGGGATGCTGTCAGCAGCGTCGTTGACCAGAGCGCGGTTCTGAGCGGCTCGGGTGTTTTGAACAGACTTCCGGAAGAAGAAACCCGGTTTATTATGTCTCTACCAGAGCGGAGAAGGAACGCGATAACCATCACTCTTATGTATGCACCGGCTACGGTTACTATGTGCAGGCGTTCTACGACTTCGAAATTCAAGGCATTGCGGACCGGTTTGAGACGCCCTCCATCGCGGCGGACGACACAACGGCGTCGCTCGAGCAGAAGGGCTACCAGTTTAATCTGGGCGGCAGCTCGGACAGCTACAAGGTGACGGCGGAAAACCGCAACGACTTCGAAAACACGGTCGAGAAAAAGCTATACCTATGAAAAAAGAGCACCACGACCTCGACCACGGTCTCCAATACCTATTCGCAGAACTGGACCGAGGAGACCACGGTAGGCGTTGAATTCAGCGTGCCCGTTCTGGCCGCGCTTTCGCCCACCGCCAAGGTCGAGCAGAGCTTTTCCTACTCCTACGGCATGGAAAAGACCTACGAGAGCAGCAAGGAGGAGTCCTACGCGCAGTCCATTACGGATACCATCTCCGTACCGCTGCCGGCGCATACGGGTCTCGACATCAATGTCGATGTGACCGACCTGCAAACGACCATTCCTTATACCGGTGCAGTGCGCATCAAGTATAAGACCATGCTCCTCTCGGTTACCGGTTATCATCGAACCAGGAATAATGGTACCTCGGTGGACAGCTGGAAGGGCCGGGGGTTTGAGCAGTACACCTTCGGCCGGAACGGCCTCAGCGCGATCGAGGATCTGGATGCCCGCATCCAGAACCGGACTGTCTCCGGCTACGACCCCGACGGTCTGGATATGAACAGCCTGTATCAGGGCGAATTCAAGACGGCAGCCGATCAGCTACGCTCCGGTCAGCCGGTCGCGCCGTACTTCGGTTCGTTCCACTATACCTCCAAGAACACCGTCATTACCCCGCAGAAGGTGTACCCGATCTATGCGCTCCACCGTCTCGTACCCGATACCGATCAGATTTCGCTGTACGAGCAGCAGAGCCTGCGTCTGGACAGCATCAAGGTCGAGGCGAAAAACGAACACGACGTGGACTGGTACGGCTTCAATCCTCGCCTGAGCGGCAAATGGACGGATGTGGACGAAGGCCTGAACGACGCTTCGGAGTCTGCCGAGGTCACGACAAACCGCAACGGCTACCCTGTTCTCAAGGCACTGAGGCCGAATGACGGAGCACAGCTGTTCCTGCGCTATCAGCCGAAGGACACGATCGAAACAACGGATGACTTCAACAGCGAGCTGATTGAACTGACCATCCTGCCCGTCAAGCTGTCCTCTGTCACCGTAAGCGGCAGCTTTGAACCGTTCTACTTCAACGACGGCAGCAACACCGCCGACGTTTCGGGTCTGACCGTGACCGCCAAGGACGAGAACGGCGAGGACTTCGACGTGACCGGCAGAGTCAAATGGAGCGTGGAGGACAACGACGGCCTGACCATCGACGAAACCACGGGCAAAATCGAATTTACCCAGCCGGGCAATTATCAGATCTACGCCATCGTAAACGACACCGAGTCCAACCGTGTACCGCTGCAGGTTCTGCCCGAACGGCAGCTCGATACGCTGACCGTGAACGGCACGATCCCTGATCTCATCTATAATGATGATACGGCGAACACCTTTGACCTGAACACGCTCAATGTGGAGGCCAAGGATCAGTATGGCGAGGACATGACGCTTGACGATGGCCTGTTTGAGTGGCGGCTCGCCACGGACAAGGGCTATGCCGAAATCAGCGGCAGCACGCTCACCGGCCTTGTCGTCGGCACGGATACCGTTACCCTGTATTACCCGATCGGACAGGACGAGAACGGCAAGCCGGTTTACAAAACGACGCAGCCGCTGCCCGTACAGGTGACGGCGAAGCCGTATCTGAACGAGCTGTACTACAACGGCGGCGCTCCTGCGGCTGTCGAGGGCGCGTCCTATGACCTCTCCCGCATTCCGCTGCTCGCCCGCGACCAGCACGGCAATCCCTGCGCGGTCCCGTCCGACATCGAGTGGACGCTCGCGGCCGCCAACCAGACCGACGCCGTGATCGAAAACGGCACGCTGCTCGTTGCGGCCGGCAGCGTCCCGGAGGCGTCCTATGCGGACGTCATCCTCGAGGCGGCCTCGGCTTCTGCCGGAAAGACGGCGAAGAATGTCGTTGTCAAGGCCGAGCAGCAGCCCGTCCTCAAGACCATCCGCGCCGACAGGAAGGACGGCTTTGTCCTGCGGCTGGATGAGAACGCGGTCCTCGCGGAGCAGTTCACCGCCACCGGCTTCGACCAGTACGGCCGAGAGATGACCGGCGGCAGCTTTGAATGGGTCAGCTCCAGACCGGATGTGGTTTCGCTCGAAAACGGAACGCTCAAGGCGCTGAAGGAGGACTCGACCGAGATCTACGCCCGTTCCGGCGACATCGAAAGCAATCATATCACCCTGACGGTCACGGCGCCGAGACGGCTGACCGCGATCACCGCAGACGGCGTTCCCTCGTCCGTCCGGAAAAATGCCGCGCTCGACCTGTCCACGGTCAAGGTCACGACGCTCGACCAGTTCGGCACGGCCTTCACGGCGGAAGAGCTGGCGGCCTACCCGGCTTTGGTACGCTGGACGCTGGAAAAGAATGATACTCACGCCGTGATCAGCGGAAATACCCTCAGCTTCGGTGATCAGGAGGGCACGATGACCCTGATCTGCGCCGCAGTCAACGCAGATACCAGTGTGATCGCTGAAAAGAAGATCAGCATCCGCATCACAGACTCCACCTCCGGCGGCGGTTCCTCCGGCGGCGGCGGCGGCGGAGGAGGCGGCGGCGGAAGCGTCTCCATTCCCGACACCAAGATCCCGACCGGCATCTATGAGCACGGCACCGTGACCGTATCTCCCGAGTCTGCCTCCAAGGGCGACACTGTGACCATCACCGTGACCCCCGACAAGGGCTACACCCTCGAAAGCCTGACCGTGCTGGACAAGGACGGCAAGGCGCTCGCGCTGACCGACAAGGGCGCCGGCAGGTACACCTTTTACCATGCCCGCGGGCAAGATCACGGTGAAGGCGGTCTTTATGGACGACAACACCATGCTCAACTTCTTCACCGATGTACACGCGGAGGATTACTACTATGACGCGGTGCTGTGGGCGGCGCAGGAGGGCGTGACCGGCGGCACGAGCGATACGCTGTTTGCCCCGAACGCCGGCTGCACCCGTGCGCAGGCTGTCACCTTCCTGTGGCGTGCGGCAGGCTCGCCCGAGCCGAAATCCGCTGACCTGCCGTTCACCGATGTCCCGGCGGACGCTTATTACGCGAAGGCAGTCGCGTGGGCGGTCGTGAAAAACAGCGTCGCGAAGGGCGTGAGCGAGACCGCATTCGCTCCAAACGCCAGCTGCACTCGCTCGCAGATCGTTACCTTCCTGTGGCGTGCGCAGCAGTCTCCGGCATCCGGTGGCGAAAACCCGTTCACCGATGTCTCGGCGGACGCGTACTACTCTAAGGCAGTGGCCTGGGCGGTCGAAAACGATGTTGCGAAGGGCGTGAGCGAGACCGCGTTCGCCCCGAACGATCACTGCACGAGAGCGCAGATCGTGACCATGATTTACAGATGCAGGAAGTAAATACAGCGGAAAACGGCATAGAATGTGAAAAAAATGCAAAAAAGGGAGCGGCGAAAGCCGCTCCTTTTTTCCGACAGACGAAAACGAGACCGCTTAAAAGCGGTCTCGTCTTTATTCCTGTGAAGTTTCGCGACAGTCTTTTTATCCCAGTACGCGGAACACGCCGAACACGAGGGTGCTGACGGCCAGCATGGCGAAGCCGTTGATGGCCTCGTAGCCGAGCAGCTTGAGTCGCTCGTTGATGCCCATGTTGACGCCGCCTGCGCTGACGTGGAAGAACGAGCCGTGCGGCAGACCGTCAAAGACGAATACGCTCGCGTTGGTCATGGCTGCGGCAGCCAGCGGCGCGATGCCGCTCGCGACTACGGTCGGCCCGAAGATCTGGCTTGCGAGGGTCGTGCCTGCGGTAGCGGACGCGGTCGCCGCGCCCATCATCATGCCGGCGATCGGCGCGAGCATGAAGGCGGGCAGGCCGAGCGTTTCAATGCCGGAGATGATAACGTCCTTGAGCGAGGAGTTGGAGATGATGCCCGCGAGCGCGCCCGTGCCGACCAGCAGCATGGCCACGCCGCTCATCTTCGCGAGACCGGCGGTGAAATAGTGACCCATTTCCTTGGTCTTGCCCATCGCGATGGTGCCGACGATGCCGCCGACCGGGAGCGCGATCAGGGGGTCGATGGTGATGCCGGCGATCGGGCGCAGGACCAGGATGGCGATGGTGACGAACGGACCGGCGAGCGCTGCCCACAGGGGAGGCAGATCCTTGCTGTCGACCGTGTTGACGTCGCTGTCCGCGATCTCGGTGCCGCGCATGCGCAGATGGTAGGCGAGGAGCGAGGTGACGATCAGAGCCACGACGGCCGGGATGATGCCGACCGCGATGATCGAGGTCAGCGGCACGCCGAAGCCCTCAGCCGCCGCGATGTCGTTCGGGTTCGGGCTCATGACGTTGCCCGCGCGGACCGCGCCGAGCTGCGCCATCAGCACGCCCATCTTGTGATAGCCTGCACGCTTCGCCATCTGAAGGGCGATCGGTGCGACCGTGATGCACGCGACGTCGCCGAACACGCCGACGGCGGTCAGGACCACGTCGCGAGCGTGATCGCGATCAGGCAGCGCTTCGCGCCCAGCTTGTTCATGATCGCCTCCGCGATACGCTCGGCCGCGCCGCTCTCGATCAGCGCACCGGCGAGGATGCCGGCGGTCACGATGCGGATGATGGCGGAGGCGATGCCCTGCGTGCCCGAGATGATATAGTTTACGGTTCCGGTCAGACCGGCGCCGCCGATGAGGCCGCCGGCGACCGCGCCGATCAGCATGGCGTAGGTCGGCTGGACCTTTTTCAGAATGAGTACGATGGCCACGACGAGAGCGGCCAGAGCGCCCAGAACGGATACAGTTACTCCATCCATAGTGAAATTCCCCTTTCCGTCTGCTTACAGATTGTCGAATTTCATGACGCCGCCCTCAGAGCCGGAGGCCGCGAGCTTGCAGTACAGGCCGAGCCAGCCCTTCTTGAACTTGGGCTCACGGACGCTTCCACTGCTTGAGACGCGCTTCGATTTCCTCCTGCGGAACGAGCAGGTTCAGGCTCTTGTTCTCAACGTCGATCTCGATGGTGTCGCCGTCATGGACGATGGCGATCGGGCCGCCCTCTGCCGCCTCGGGGGAGATGTGACCCACGAAGCAGCCGTTGTTGGTGCCGGAGAACCGACCGTCTGTGATGAGGGCGGTGCAGAGGGCCAGGCCGCGGCCATAGAGGTACTTCATGGCCTTGAACATCTCGCGCATGCCGGGGCCGCCCTTCGGGCATTCGTAGCGGATGACGACGACGTGGCCGTCATGGATCTTGCCGGAGAGGATGGCCTCCTCGGCCTCCTCCTCGGAGTCGAAGCAGATGGCCTCGCCCTCGAAGTGGTGCAGGCTCTTGTCAAAGGCGCCGGGCTTGGTGATACCGGTGTCGGGCGCGAGGTTGCCGCGCAGGACAGCGACGCCGCCGGTGTAGCCGAACGGGTCATCGAGCGTGTGGTTGACCAGACCGGTCGCCGGGTACAGGTACTTGTGGCTGTCGATATTCTCCGCGAGGGTGTGCGCGGTGACGGTCATGACGTCGGTCTCGAGCATGGAGCGCAGGTTCTCCATCAGACGCGGAACGCCGCCGTCCTTGTAGAAGTCTACGATGCTGTACTTGCAGGACGGATTCATGCGGGCGAGCTGCGGGGTGGTGTCGGACAGGCTGTCGAACTCGTCGAGCACCTTGATGCCGAGCTCAGCCTCGTAGGCGATGGCGGTCAGGTGCATGACGGCGTTGGTCGAGCCGCTCATGGCCAGACATGCCTTGATGGCGTTGCGGATGGAGCCGTCGGTGATGATCTGGCGGGCGGTGATGTTCTTTTCGACCAGCTCCATGATCTTGACACCGGTTTCCTCTGCCTTCATCATGCGGACTGCGGAGGTCGCCGGAGCGGTGCCGCCGTCCGGCAGAGTCATGCCGAGCGCTTCCGCGAGGGCGCACATGGTGTTCGCGGTGCCGAGGTAGGAGCACGATCCGCAGCCCGGGCAGGCGGTATCCTCCAGAGCCACATACTCCGCCTCCGTGATCTTTCCGGCGGAAAGCATACCATAAGCCTCGGTGGCAGAGGTCTGGTCGGCCTGACGGCCGTCGAACTCAACGCCGCCCTCCATCGGGCCGCCCGGCAGGAAGATGCACGGGATGTCCAGACGGGCCGCCGCCATCAGCATGCCCGGAACGATCTTGTCGCACGAGCCGAGCAGGACGAGGCCGTCGAACAGGTTGATCTGAGCCATGGACTCGATGGAGTTGGCGATCAGCTCACGGGAGGGGAGGATGTAGTGCATGCCGTCGTGGCCCTGGCCCATACCGTCACAGCCGCCGATGACGCCGAACTCGATGGGCGTGCCGCCTGCACGGTAGATGCCGTCCTTCACCCGCTGTGCCACCTGCCGCAGGTTGTAGTGGCCGGGCACGCACTCGCTCCAGGCGTTGGCGATGCCGATCACGGGACGCTTGAGGTCCTCGGTGGTAAAGCCCATGGATTTGTAGGTTGCCCGGTAATACTGGTTGCCCAGACCCTTCAGAATATGTTCGCTGCGTAACATAACGCATTCCTCCTGTAATATCTTTTCACCCGAAAATTTTCTATGCTGACCCCCGGAAACGCCGGCTGTTCCGGAGCAGGTCTCTATACTCAGCATTATAATTTTTGAAAAAGATGTGTTTCAAGTTGTCCAAAATGCTTTCTACTTTTGCAATAAAATTTTTTTATAAAATCGTGCAAAACTATCAAATTACGTAAACGGTTTGCGTATTTTTGTGGGAAATGCGCGGGAAATAAGAAAAAGCGAGAAAAAAAACATCGGACAACTTTAGACTGTCGAAAACTATCGTTTTTCCGACAATCTGTGTTCTGGCTTCGCAGAACACGGACGTCCGAAAGTTCCCATGCGGAAACTTTCTCCCTCTGGGAGTATAAAAACCGAGGTACACGCCCCCGGTTTTTTGAAATCGCTGCGCGATTTCTATTTCATGCGCGCTGCCGCGCGGCATCGTCTGCATCGTGAAAACGGACTGTATCGATAAATTAAGCGCCTGCGATGCAGGCGCTTAGTCTGTCGGGAATATGAAGTTTTTCGACAGTCTTTATCTCGCCGTTTTCGTCTGGCGGATGAAGATGCGGTTCGTGTCGAGATGCACGGACATGGCGCTGCGGGCGGCCTGCGGGTCGCGGTCGCGCACGGCGTCCAGAATCTCCCCTTGTGCGTGTCGATGGTCATGGTGAGCAGCTCCTTGCGCGTGATGTTGGCGATCGAGATCACGGCCGCGTCGATAATCGGCATCAGCGGCTCGACGACCATGTTGTGCGAGCATTTCGCGAGGTACCAGTGAAAGCGCATATCCTCGATGAGGTAGTCCTCCCCGGCCTCGATCTTTTCGCGCACCGCGTCGCAGTATTCGGCCAGCTGCTCGACCTCCTCGTCCGTGCGGTTCTGCGCCGCAAGCGATGCGATGGACGGTTCGAGCATGAGCCGAACGTCGGTCAGATCGAGCGCGAGCTGCAGCTTGTCCTCCACCGCGTCCAGACCCAGCGGATTGGCGTGGAGCGGGAACAGGGACGCGACGTAGGTACCCGAGCCGTGCTTGACGCGCAGAACGCCGCGCGAGACGAGCAGCCTGACCGCCTCGCGGACGGTGCCGCGGCTGACCTCGAAATGCGCCGCCAGCTCATGCTCGTTCGGCAGCTTTCGCCCCGACCTTCAGATGGTTGTCCAGAATGTACGCAAACAAACGCTCCTCAATCCGTTCGGTCAGCGCCTGACTTTTGATGCTCGACAGCTCCGACATACCGAAATCTCCCTTTCCTTTTTCTGTCTGTGCGGTATTTTTCTGAGATAAGAATATACTGCATTTTCTCCGGCTGTCAATCTTTTTTTTCGCCGGGCGATGCAAAGCTGTAACTGCATAACGTTAAAACGTTGCAACTTTACTCCGCATATCGGTTCGCAGAACAAAAATCCCGGCGGAAAACGTCCTGTTCCGCCGGGATAGATTGCATGAAACGTTATAACTTTGAAACGCTGTGACTTTATAACTTTACTGGTACACCGCTTTTTCTTACAGCACCTTGACGCCGCGCGGACGGCGCTCACGGCCGCAGACGGGAAAAGCGCACCTTCGGGAGCAGCGCCTCGACGGCCTCGCGTTCGGCGGCCTGCGTGCCGCTGCACATGACGTTCGCCGCGCCGGCGGCGGTCGAGAGGCGGACGGCCTCCTCCTCGCTCAGTCCCTGCGCCTCGGCATACGCGAGCGCCGCGACCACGCTGTCGCCTGCGCCGACCGTGCTGCCGACCGGGACCCTGAGCCCCTCGGCGTAGATCGTGCTGCCCTTTCGCAGATAGAGCGCACCGCGTCCGCCGAGCGAGATCACGACCCGTTCGATGCCGCGCTCCAGCAGCTTTTTCTGCCCTCGGCGGTCAGCTCCTCGAGGGTCTCGAGTTTTTCCCTGCCAGCCGCGACAGCTCGCTGTCGTTCGGCTTGATGAGGTGCGGCGCGGCCTTGATCCCTTCCGCGAGCAGCGCGCCGTCCGCGTCGAGAAAGACCCGTGCGCCCGCCTTTTTGCACGCGGCCGTCCATGTGCGGTAGGTGTCCTGCGGCGCGCCCTTCGGCAGGCTTCCGGCGAGAACGACGATGTCGCCTGCGTGCACCTCAGCCAGAAGGTCGTGCAGCAGCGCATCTAAATCTGCGTCCGTGACGGTCAGACCCGGCTCGTTGATGTCGGTGTTCGTGTGCCCCTCGCGGTCGATGATCTTGAGGTTGGTGCGGGTCTGTCCCTCGACAAAGCGGAACCGCGTCGCAAATGGCTCGCCCTCGAGCAGCTTTTCGAGCATTTTTCCGCTCCCGCCGCCGAGGATGCCGACCGCGCAGCTCTCTCCGCCGAGTTTCGCGATCACCTTGCTCACGTTGATGCCCCTTGCCGCCGGGATCGGTGCGCATTTCGGTGATGCGGTTGACGGTGTCGAGCGCCATACCCGGAATTTCTACCGTTTTATCCAGTGCGGGGTTGAGTGTTACCGTGTAGATCATGGAATGACCCCTTTCAGACGTTTGAAACCAAAGCTGTGATCCGGACAGCCGCCGCTGCTTCCGCAGGTCATGCTTCGCCCGCCTGCTCGAGCCGCAGCAGCGCCTTTTTCATTTCCGCGCCGCCGGCGTAGCCGCCCGGCGAGCCGTCCGCGCAGATAACGCGGTGACAGGGGATGACGATGAGGATGGGGTTCGCGTGATTCGCCATGCCCACCGCGCGGCAGGCGTTCGGCTGGCCGATGGCCTCGGCGAGCTGTTTGTAGCTGCGCGTTTCGCCATAAGGGATGTCACGCAGCGCCGCCCAGACCCTTTGCTGAAAGGGCGTGCCGTGCAGACGGCAGGGAAAATCGAACGTCCGGCGCGTCCCGGAAAAAAAATACTCGTCCAGCTGACGGAATACCCGTGCGGTCAGCGCGTTCGGCGCTTCCTCACAGGCGCCGAACGGGGCGAGCTTCAAGGCCGTGACCGCGCCGTCCTCCCAGTCCAACTGCATTTTCCCAAACGGCGAATGATAAATGGCTGTTCCTTTCATGTGCGGTTTTCCTCCTGTAAGACAGGTTTTTGGTGAAATCCGGGCGTTTTTGCGATGCTGACGCTGCCGCGCGGAACTGTAGTTCCGCGGCAAGTCACAGCACTTCTTCGATCATCGCGAGCAGCTGCTGCATATCGAACGGCTTGGAGAGGTGGCCGTTCATGCCGGCCCCTGCGGCGTTCTGGCGGTCCTCGTCAAAGGCGTTCGCCGTTATGGCGACGATGGGCAGGGCCGCCTTTTCGGCGTCCGGCAGGGCGCGGATGGCGCGCGTGGCCTCGTAGCCGTTCATGACCGGCATCTGAATGTCCATCAGCACCAGATCAGTACCCGGGCGCGCTTTCGCGCACCTTGTCCACCGCGAGCTTTCCGTTTTCCGCCGTGTCCACCGCGAACCCGGCTTCCTCGAGCATCGTCACCGCGATCTCGCGGTTGAGGGCGTTGTCCTCGACGACCAGCAGCCGTTTTCCGGCGAATTCCGCCGTATTTTCCGTCGGCTCCGCCTGTTCCTCCATGCGGAACGGCTCGGCCAGCACGCGCCGCAGCTCGGATAGGAACAGGGGCTTTGCGCAGAAGGCGGTCACGCCCGCAGACCTCGCCTCGACCTCGATGTCCGTCCAGTCGTAGGCGGTCAGGATGATGATGGGGGTGGTCTCGCCGATCATCTTCCGCACGCGGCGCACGACCTCGAGGCCGTTCATATCGGGTATCATCCAGTCGATGATGAACACGCGGAAGCCGTCGCCCTGATCGAGCGCGTCCTGCGCACGGACGACCGCCTCGCGTCCCGAGGGCGTCCAGTCCGTCCGCATCCCGATCGTGCGCAGCATCTTGCTGACGTTCAGGCAGGTGTCAGTATCGTCGTCCGCGACGAGCGCGCGCAGGCCCTCGCGCTGTGGGATGCGCGCGGGCGCGGCGGCACGCTCTCCGCTGACCGGGAAGCGCAGGGAGACCGTGAATTCCGAGCCCTTTCCCGGCTCGCTCTCGACCGAAATGCCGCCGTCCATCATGTCGATCAGATTTTTCGTGATCGCCATGCCGAGGCCGGTGCCCTGAATGCCGCTGACGGTCGAGGTCGCCTCGCGCGCGAACTGCTCGAAGATGTGCTCCTGAAACGCCGGACTCATGCCGATGCCGTTGTCGCGGATATGGAACTCATAGTCCGCGCAGCCCTGCGGCGCGGTCTGCTTCTGGACGATGCGCAGGGTGATCGTGCCGCCCGCCGGGGTGAATTTGATGGCGTTGGACAGGATGTTGAGCATGATCTGGTTGAGGCGCATGGGGTCGGCGATGACGTCCTCGTCCTCCACGTCGACCATGTCGATGAAGAGCGAGATGCGCTTGGCGGAGATGCCCGACTGGATGATGTCGCGCAGGTCGTGCACGAGCTCGGGCAGGTGCACCGGGCGCGGCTCGAGCGAGACCTTGCCGCTCTCGATGCGGCTCATGTCGAGCACGTCGTTGATGAGCGAGAGCAGGTGCTGGCTCGCCGTCGCGGTCTTTTTTCAGGTAGTCGAGCACCTGTTCGCGGTTGTCGATATGGGTGGCCGCGAGCGAGGTGAAGCCGATGATCGCGTTCATCGGCGTGCGGATGTCGTGCGACATGTTGAACAGGAATTCGCGCTTGGCGCGGTTAGCCGCCGTTTCCTGACGGATGGCGCGTTCAAGCTCGGCGTTTTTCTGCTCGAGCGAAAGCTGATATTCCTTTTCGAGCGACTGCTGCTGCCGCAGGAAGCTCTTTTCCGTGCCTCGGCGCACGAACAGGAGCAGCGTCAGACCGCCCAGGCAGGCGAGGAACGCCACGATCATGTTGATCGGCGTGTTCGTGTAGAGCAGTCTGCCGGGGACATATATGTAGTAGTAGAAATCGCGCCCGTGGCTGTACATCCCGTAGTACCGGGTCAGACCCTTCCGCCCGGCATAGACCAGCGTTTCCGCCCTGCCGCTCGAACGGATGCGGCGGAGCTGCTCGTTTGCGGTGGTGTCCGTGCCGATGAGGGTCGGCTCGTCCGACGCGGTCACGCGGTTGCCGTCCGAGAGGATCACGACTCCCGTGGTATCGGCGTCGTAGCCGTCGAGCAGATCCTGCACGGAGAGCACGGATTTCTGCGCGAACGCCGCCTTCGTGTGCCGCCATGCGAGCACCGCGCCGCTGCCGTCCGCAAGGCTGTGCACGGTGGTGTCAGCGAACGAGCCGTCGGTCAGCTGCACGCGGCGGACGTAGGTGCTCTGCGGATGGCCGACCACGGCGAGCACGCGCTCCGGCTCCAGATCGGTCTGAAGCTGGGCATAGCCGATGCCGTCCGTGCTGTATTCGCAGACCAGCCTGCCCTTCGCGTCCACGACCGAAACGCCGGTCAGCCACAGCCGCTCGGTGTACTGCCGCAGCGCGTCCTCGCCGCAGTCGAGCGTCAGGCCGTCCAGCTCCTGCATCGCGGTCGTACCGCGCACGAGCGCCTTGGCCACGGCGGTCTCGTTGTACTGCACGTAGGCGGAGGACTGCTCCTTGACGAAGTCGATCAGCTCGTTCATGCGGTGCTCGCAGCTCTGCATATCGGAATAACGGGACAGCCCGAATACCATCCCGAGGGAACAGCAGTCCGCCCGCAAGGCACAGGCAGGCGAAGGCTTTCCGCGAGCGCGGTTTGCGGTTTTACTGTTCAAGCGCATCCACCTCCAGACTGTGCGCGGGGACCTCGAGATATTTTCCTACCAGCTGTTCCATGCTGCCGTCCTCGCGCATCTGCGCGAAAACCTCGTTCAGCTGCGCCGCGAGGCCGCGCGTGTCATTTTTGGAAAAGGCCACGCCGATGCCGGTCACGAGCAGCGGCTCGTCGAGAATGCGGAAATTCGCGCCGTAGTCCTTCATGTACTGCCGGATGGCCTCCTCGTGCGCCGCGATCGCGTCCGTATAGCCGCAGTCGAGCATGGCGTACTGCACGCCGCGGTCCGCGAGGCTGATGATGTTCCGGAAGGCCGGGACGTCTGCGCCGCCGCGCAGGAAGATCGCCTCCGGCTTGCCGGTGGCCTGCACCGCGATGGTCTTTCCGGCGAGGTCGCTCATTCGCTCAATGCTGCTCTGCGCGCTGACGGCGATGACCTGACGGCTTACCAGATACGGCCCCGCCCACTGATAGTCGTCTTCGCGGCCCTCCATGGAAAAAGCAGTCCCAGATGCAGTCGATCTCTCCGCTGTCGACCAGCTCGGTCTTTTTCTCCCAGTCGATCGTGGTGAATTCCGCGCGGTAGCCCATGCGGCGGAACGCCTCCTCCGCGATCTCGACGTCCAGACCGGTGATGTCGCCGTTATTGTCCATGTAGACATAGGGCGGATAGCTGTCGCTGCCGACGGTGAGCGCCGGGAGCGCGCTGTCGGACGCCGCAGACGGGGGGCGCAGCCGGACAGCAGGAGCGCCGACAGCGCCGCAAAAAGCGCCGATGCGCGTCTCAGCCGTTTGAGTTTATCATAGATCGTCGTGTCTCCTTCTGTCTCTCTCCCTGCGGCCGAAGATACCGCAGTTTATCATTCAATCATTCAGTATACACGATTTCGCCCGGCTGTACAATAAGATTGGTCGCTGATGCTGGAAGTTTTTTCTTTATTCTGCATTGCTTTGGTAGTATAATAAAATAGTGAAAAACCGACAAGATCGGACAGAGGGAGGGACCGCGACCCGGCTGCGGTCGAACGACTATGAACCGACAGAAAATTCTGATTGTTGACGACTCGGAACTCAACCGAGAAATGCTCAAGGCAATCCTCGGCGAGGAATATGACTACGCGGAGGCAGAGGACGGTGCGCAAGCCATCCTCATGCTCCAGCAGGATATGCACATCGATCTGGTGCTGCTCGACATCAATATGCCGAAGATGGACGGCTTTGCCGTGCTCGAGCACATGAACCAGTTCCGCTGGATCGACGAGATTCCGGTCATCATGATCTCCGCCGCCGACGACCGCGAGTCCATTAAGCGCTGCTACAGTCTCGGCGTTGCCGACTACATCCGCCGTCCGTTCGACTCGTACATCGTCCAGCGCCGCGTCCAAAACACGCTCAGGCTCTACGCCAACCAGAAGCGGCTGATGGGCATGGTCTCCGACCAGATCTACCGCAACCAGCGGGACAGCAATGTCATGATCGGCATTCTCAGCCACATCGTCGAGTTCCGCAACAGCGAGAGCGCCCAGCACGTGCTTCAGGTGCATACCGTGACCGGGATGCTGCTGCGCAGGCTGGTCGAAAAGACCGACGTATACCATCTGACCGAGGAAAAGATCCGCCTCATCGTCACCGCCTCCGCCCTGCACGACATCGGCAAAATCAGTATCCCCGAGAACATCCTCAACAAGCCGGGCCGCCTGACGCCCGAGGAGTTCGACGTCATCCGCACCCATCCCGCCATCGGCGCGTCCATGCTCGAGGGGCTGACGCCGTACCGCAAGGAGCCGCTGCTCAAGACCGCCATCGAGATCTGCCGCTGGCATCACGAGCGCTACGACGGCGGCGGCTATCCCGACGGCCTGCTCGGTGAACAGATCCCGATCTCGGCGCAGGTAGTCGCACTGGCAGACGTATTTGACGCGCTGACCAGTGACCGCTGCTACAAAAAGGCATACAGCCACGACACCGCCGTCTCCATGATCCTCAACGGGGAGTGCGGCGCGTTCAACCCGATGCTGCTCGACTGCCTTCAGGAGATCAGCGCGAACCTCAGGCACGCGCTGCCGCTGCTCGCGGTCGAGCAGAGCATGAAGAAGCGACGCGCAGCGCCTGTCCTCCGAGCTGCTGCAGAACAGCAATATGCCGCGCAGCGACCGCGCCCAGCGCGAGCTGACTCCCTCCGGGAAAGATGATCTTCTTCGCATCCTGCTGCGGCGGCGTGCAGTTCGAGTACGATACGATCTCCCAGTCGGTCCTTGTGGTCGACTGGAGCCGTCCGGGGGAAGCAGAGCCGGACGATCATGGACATGCACGACCCGGATAATATGCGCCCGCTGCGTCCGGCCGACGTCGCGCGGCTCCGGAGCGCCCTCAAGGCCACGACGCCCGAGAACAACGAGCTTTCCATCAGCGTGCTCCTGCCGGTCGCGGGCGAGCAGCACTGGCACAACATCCGGCTGCACACGCTCTGGTCGCCGCTCTCGCCCGGCAGCTATATCGGCGTGATCGGCTGCATGACCGACACGCAGAAGGAGCAGAGCAGCCATGCGCCCCTCTGCTGCGCGGACAAGAGCACGGCGAACAGGCCGTCGATCGTCGACGAGATCCAGCGCCTCAGCACAGTCTTTGACGTCGTCCGTCTGGTCGACCCGTCGGCCAATGCCGTGCTCGAGCTGGACGCGGACGGCACGCTGCACCGCACGGGCGAGCGCTGCGCCGCGTTCTGGGACACCGACAGCAGCTGCGCCAACTGCATCTCCCTCGCGCCTTCACCGAGCACACCACGCTCAACAAGCTCGAATTTACCCGCAACGAGATGTATTTCGTCATCGCGAAGTACGTTTCGGTCAACGGCACGCCCTGCGTGCTCGAAAAATGGTCTCGCGGCTCAACGAGGGCCGCTGGATCGACGCGAACGGCTCGCGCTTCCTGCTCGACCGCACGCGCGGCGAGGATATGCAGCTGTTTCTCGACCCGCTGACGGGCGTCTATGCGCGCCGCTATTTCGAGACCTACCGCACCCACCTCGAGGGCATGGAGGGCGTAGCGCTCATCGACGTGAACAGCTTCAAGCACATCAACGATACCTGCGGCCACGCCGCCGGAGACGCGGCGCTGCGCGACATCGCGGGCGCGATACGCTCGTGCATCCGCAAGACCGACATCCTCATCCGCTACGGCGGAGACGAGTTCCTGCTCCTGTTCCCGCGCATGACCGAGGAGATCTTCCTCGAGAAGAAAAAGCAGATCCAGCAGGCCGTGCGCGGCGTCCGCATGTCCGAGTTCGCGGACATCCAGCTCTCGGTCAGCGTCGGCGGCGTCTGCGGCGTGCATCCGATCACCGAGGCCATCCGCAAGGCGGACTACCTGATGTATCTGGACAAGGCGGAGCAGCAGCCCTGATAAAAAGCGAAAACCCCTGCCGGGGAGACAGAAAGCCTGTCCCGGCAGGGGTTTTTTGTGCTCTTTTTTGCGCGCTTTTAGTTCTTTTCGACCGAAATGACCGTGCCGTCGAACGGGTCGGCCTCGGAGACCGTGCCCTTGTAGGTGACAGTGACCGAATCGCCCTCGGGAGACGTCGTCCAGACCCTCCGGCTTTGCCGAGGCGTCGAAGGTGAATTCATACGCCGCGCCTTTTTCGTCGGTCACGACGAACATGAAGTCCTTCTTCTCGTCGAGTGTACCCGAGAGCTTGCTCTCGGACGAGGCGCTGTCCGAGGACGAGGCCGCCGCGCCGGTGTCCGTATTTTCAGCCGGCCCCTCGCCGCAGGCCGTGAGCGAGGCCGCCAGCAGCGCGGTGCACGCAAGCAGCAGGAATGTTTTTTTTCATGATAAATGCCTTCTTTCCCGAAGAGACGACGTTGTCTCTGTCTCTTCGTCAGACTTAGACGCAGCGCGTGCGGGAAAGTTCCGGGTCCGGAAAGATTTTTTCCGGAACATTCACGCCTGATTTTCCGCCTGCGTCTCCGCGCTCCCCGTGAGCAGCCGCAGCAGGTCGTCCGGCGGCAGCGGACGGGAGAAATAGTAGCCCTGGATCATGTCCACGTTCCAGCTGCGCAGCAGCTCCATCTCCTCCTGCGTCTCCACGCCCTCCGCAACGATGCGGTAGCCGAGGCGGCAGAAGGCCGAGACGATGCTCTGGTAGAAGAGGGCGGCGTTTTTGTCCGTGCAGATGTGGAACAGGAGCGAACGGTCGAGCTTGATGACCGAGAGGGCAGCTGCATGACCGTGTTGAGGTTGGCGTAGCCCGAGCCGAAATCGTCCAGACACAGGCCGATGCCGGCCGCCTGAAGGCTCTCCGCCACGCGGGTCAGGCTCGCGGAATACTCGGTCGCGACGGTCTCGGTGATCTCGAACTGGAAGCAGGAGCAGGGGAGACCGTATTCCCCGAGGATGCGGACGAGGTGGCTGCCGCTCTCGCTGTGGATGAGGTCGAGCGGCGAGATTGATCTTGACGTTGGCGATGCTCGCGCGGAGCGCCGGGTTTTCGCGCAGAAAACGGCAGACGCGCCGCAGCTGGAGCTCGGTGATCTGGGTGATGAGGTGGTTCTTTTCCGCGAGGCGGATGAAGATGTCCGGGGAGATCCAGCCAAGCTCGGGATGCCGCAGGCGGCTGAGCGCCTCGAGGGTCACGTAGCGCTGGCGGTGGAGCGAGTAGACCGGCTGATAGTAGACCTCGAACAGATCCTCCTCGATCGCGCGGTGCAGGAACTGCTCGACCTGCTTGTTGTAGTGGAAGCTGTCCATGGTCTTGCGGTCGTTCTGGATGACCTGCGTCTCGCCGCTCTGGGAGACGAGGGACTCGAGATATTCCGCGTAGTCGAGCACGAGACCGCTCGTGCCCAGCTTTTTCCGCGTTCACCACACCGCACAGGATGACCGGCGTGGGGGGCGGCCTGCGCGTCGTCCGGCTGCGTATGGAACAGCTCGCGCAGCCGCGTCAGACAGGTCTCGTACTCGCGCAGCGAGAACGTCAGCAGCAGAAAGCGCTTGCCTGTCACGCGGAACACGTTCCTGCCCGCGATCTCCTGCATGTGCTCTGCCGCGCGGCGCAGAAATTCGTCGCCGCTCTGCACGCCCGAGACTTTGTTCATGTGGTCAAGCTGGTAGGCGTAGACCGTGATGATGTGAAAGGCCTTGTGCGCGTCGGTCAGCTCGTCCATCCGGCGCAGCAGGTACTGCTTGTCGTTCAGGCCGGTCAGGCTGTCCATGCACGCGCAGGGGTTGTTGATGGTCAGATACATGGCGAGGATGCTGAGCGAGAGACCGAAGCCGGTCGTCAGCACCTCAGGGTTGACGGCCTGCGCGGCGATGCCGAGGGCGGCGAGCGCAAAGACCGCGAAGAGCGACGCGAGATTGCGGCGGCTGACCGACGCGCGGTGCACCGCGACAAAGACCGCCGCCCCCGCGATGTGCAGCAGGGCGCTGACGTACAGCAGCAGATACCACGGGCCGTGGCGGTAGCCGGTACCGTCGAAATAGAACAGCATCTCGGTGAAGGGGTTGGTCAGGATGATACAGACCAGAGCGATGGTCGGGATGCCCATGCGCAGCACGGCCGAGGGCGCGATCACGCGGCTCGTGCACAGCGTACAGACGTAGTACAGCAGCAGGAGCGGCAGAATCGCCTGAAACAGATAGAACACGGTGTTCGAGACCATGCGGCCGACATTGAAGCTGTACGGAGTGTACAGGATTAAGCCCGTGCTGACCAGCTCCGCGGCAACGTCCAGACTGACGACGCTCAGCAGACGGCGGAACATCCGGCTGTTCCGGTCGTCCATCTGCCGCTGGCGGGAATACTGCCATATGACGACCAGCAGCACCGCCATCCCGGCGATCAGATAATGTAGATTGGTTGTCATTCCGTGTCCCCTCCCAGTCTGGCTTCGTTTTTTTCTTCAAATGTGCGTCGGCCTCGGCCTTCCACGCGCTGATGCTGCGCGACTTTCCGTCCTCGTCGCACAGACGGCTGAAGCCGAAGGTCATGGTGATGCGCGCGCGCGCAGGTCCGGTTGTAGCGTGCGACGACCGCGCGGAACTGCCGGTGCAGCTGTCCGGAGTCGTCGATATGCGGCTCGGGGCGGATGAGGGCGAACTCGTTGCCGCCCGTGCGGAAGCACAGGACGCTCGCCCTCGTCCTCGCACTCGCGGCAGAAGTCGGAAACGCACCGCGCCGCCGCGATGACCGCTTCATCTCCCGCCTGAAGGCCGAAGCGGTCGTTGCGCTCGTTCAGGCCCTCGAGCCGGATATAGGTCAGCACCGCGTCGAGGCAGCCGGCCTCGCCGGTGCGGACGCGCTCCATGTATTCCTCGAACGCGCGGCGGTTCGGCAGGCCGGTCATGCGGTCCTCGCGCTGCATCTCATGGCTGATGCGGTGCTCCATGTGAAAGCGCATATCCTCGGCCGCCTGGCTGATCAGGCCGTGCAGCAGCAGGATGATGAACAGCAGCACGCCGAACTGGTACACGGCGTCGTACCAGTAGATATGGAGCAGCCAGTACAGCACGAGCGCGGCCACGCCGAACGCGCCCAGCGCGGCGAACGCCGCCATGCGCAGCCGGAGCTGCGGCGCGGGCTCTCGCGGTACGAGCGGAAAAGCACGGTCAGCATCGCCGCCACGCCTGCGGTGAGCAGCAGATGCGTCAGCGGCAGCATATCGATGAACGGCACACCGAACAGCCGGTACGCCGCGCCCTGCGCGAGAGGCGTTGACGCAGAGCAGCGCGATGAGCACGTCGGGAACGAGCCGCAGCCTGCCGCTGACCGTGTTGCGGACGAAATGCACCATCGGGATGGCCATGGTCATGAAGGCGTAGAAGGAAACGACGCTCCCCGGCGGCGGTGTCGGCGCCGTAGAGCTGATACAGGCCGGAATCGGTCAGGCACCACAGGCTGCACAGCAGCAGAAAGACCGCCGTGTCGAGAAAGCGGCGCTCGCGGATGCCGTAGAAGCTCATGTAAAGGAAGATCAGCAGCGCGAGCACGGCGAGCACGAGCATGACGAGTATCATGCCGGCGGAGAACAGCGAGGACTGGATATGCCGGCCGGTGACGGCCGGCATCGAGCCGAGGACGGGCGCGTCGATACGGCACATCCGTCCGGGAAGCTCGGTAAAGGTCAGGCTGAGCGTCTGCCCGCCGAGGCCGTACGGCAGCTCGGTGTCCGCCCACAGGCGACCATTCATCTGCGTGTTTTTCGGAAAAGCATTGTCCTCGTAGCGATAGAGCAGCGTTTCGCCCGCACGGATCTCGATGCCGTATTCCACGCCGCGCGCGCTCAGCACCTTTCCGCCGTCGCTGTCGGTCAGCGTGTCATTATACAGGGTGATCGTCTGCCCCGGCCCGGTCTCCAGCGCGGCGGGGAGCGTGACTTCGCGCCGCACGCCGTCGGTCAGCTGGTACCAGCCGGGTGCTGAGGGTAGAGAGCGCCCCGTCCGGCGCGTGCTGATGCAGTCCGGCGGCAAGGAATACCGCCATCGCCGCGATCAGCAGCAGGACGAGCGTCTCCGCGGCGCAGCGCAGGGTCCTGTGTTTTATGACTCTCCCTCCGTCCGGTCGTTTTCGTGATGGCGCTGCTTGGTCTCGTACATCCGGCTGTCCGCCGCGATGCGCACCTGCGAAGCGCTGCCGTCCTCCGGATAGCAGGCGCAGCCGCAGCTGACGCCGACCGAAAGCTCCGTTCCGTCGAGGACGACAGGGGCGGAGAGCGTGGTCTGGATGCGCTCGGCCATGCGGGCGCGCTGTCCTTCGTCCATGTCGGCGCTGACGATGAGCGCGAACTCATCGCCGCCGATGCGGAAGGCGTAGTCCCGGCTTCGGATGCAGCGCAGCAGCCGCGCCGCGATCTCCTTCAGCAGCCGGTCGCCCATCAGGTGGCCGTAGGTGTCGTTTATCGGCTTGAACCGGTCGAGATCGAGGTAATACAGCACGAACGGCAGCTTTTTCTCCTCGCAGATGTTCAGGACTCCGCTGAAATAGCGCTCGTTGAACAGGCCGGTCATGCTGTCCGTGTTCGCCATGTTCTCGAGCTCGATCTTCTGCCCGATGTCCTGCACGACCTGCATGACCTCATAGACCGTGCCGTCCGCGTGCCACTCGACCGGGATGACGGTCAGCACCATGTAGGCGTTCTCCGTGCGGCTGCAATACTCGATCTTGAGATTGTCGTCCGGCTTTCGCAGCACGCTGCGCAGGTATTCGGGCGTGATCAGGCGCGAGAGCTTGGCGTTTTCCGTTTCGGTCAGCGCGACATAGCGCCTGGAGATGGTCTCGACCATGTCCGAATACCGCCCGGAGGACGGATAGAGCGGCTCGCTGTTCCGCAGCTCGCGGTAGCGGTAGCGGTCGGTGTCCAGATTGACGATGGAATAGCGGTCGACGATGCGGCTCATGCTTTGCAGCAGGCGGTCGCTCTGCATCTTTTCGCGCTCGAGGCTCAGCCGCTCCTCCTCCTCGCGCCGCAGGCGCAGCTGGCTCTCCATGCCCAGCGCCAGCACCACGATGATGACGGCGAAGATGCAGAGCGCGCCGAGCGCGATGATCGTAGACTGCTGCACGCTGTGCATCGCGCCGTCCACCTCGTCGGCGCGGATGATGCCGACGAGCGTCCAGTCCGGAAAAGCGGTCGGGATCGCGACCAGATAATTCCGCCCTCCCCTGACAGATGAACTGCGCGCTCCCGCTCCTGCCGAGCTGGACGCAGTCCCTGATGTCGTCCATGGTGCCGTATATCCAATCGGCGTGCGCGTCGATGTCGTACAGATTGGTCATGCCCTCGCACAGCTCGGTCTGCGGCTCGAGCGCGAGCACGATGTCGCCGTTCGTGCGCACGATATAGCAGTCGCTCTGACCGCCGTACATGCTGCCGTCGACCAGATCGTCGACCACGTCCGTATCATAGCTGACCGCGAGACCGGTATAGGTCACGCCGTCCAGCGTCATGTTCCGGCTCAGCGGCATGGCGAACGCGATCTTGGGCACGCCGTAGCTCGCCGTGTAGGTGGAGACGATCGGCCCCGCCCTCGCTGTACATCTCCTGAATCACGCCGCTGATGCTGTCGACGCTTCCCTTGCGGCCGTCCGCCGTGAGGTACTGCGTGCTTTCGTTGAACAGATAAAGTCGCTGTAATGCCACGACTCCTTGTTGGCCTGCATATCCGCCCCGATGCTGTCAGCATGCGCGATGTCTGCGTTCTTCAACTGACCGTCCCACTGACTCAGTACGGTCCAGTTTCGCTGCACGAACAGCGTGAAGGTCTCGGAGATCTGCGAAAAGCTCTCGAGCAGATGATCCGAGCTCTCCTGATAGATTTTCATACCGATGTAGCTGCTGTAAACGCCGATACCCGCCGCGAACACCATAGCAAGAAGCACGGTAAGCAGAGTGATGCTCGGTCGTTTTTTCATGTACATCCCTCCCTGATGATATTCCTCCATTTCCTTTCTGTACCATAATTATACTATTTTCCGAGCCAAAAGGAAAGGAAAGATTGCACCATATCGGTATTTATTTTCCCTCGCGCCGCCGGGAATAACGTTATAACGTCACAGCGTTTTGAAGTTATGACGTTTTAACGTTAAAACGTTTCGAAGTTACAGCGTTTTAACTTTTCTCTGCGGCAGGGATAAAAAATATCCTCTCCCGTTTTTCGCAGGAGAGGATATTGCGGTATATACAGAAAAGCCGATGCGGTATCCCCGGAATAATTCATGAACGGGTTCTTGCCCTCCGCGATGCGGCGCGGGTCGTAGCGGTACAGGTGCCAGTAGCCGCACTCGACTGCCTTCTTCATCTCGTCCTGAGAGTGCCCATGCCGGCCTTGATATGCTGCTCAAGGCACGGGCAGTAGCAGATGACGATGGACGGGCCGTCGTAGGACTCGGCCTCGCGCAGCGCCTTGAGGGTCTGCGCCTGGTCTGCGCCCATCGCGACCTGTGCAACGTAAACGTACCCGTACTGCATCAGGATCGCGCCGAGATCCTTCTTTGCGACCTTTTTACCGGATGCCGCAAACTTTGCGGTAGCGGAAGTCGGGGGCGCCTTGGAGGACTGGCCACCGGTGTTGGAATAAACCTCCGTGTCGAGCACGAGCAGGTTGACGTCCTGATTCTGCGCCATGACATGGTCGATGCCGCCGAAGCCGATGTCGTAGGCCCAGCCGTCGCCGCCGACTGCCCAGACCGACTTCTTCGCGAGGAATTCGCGGTTGTCGAGGACGTACTTGACCTCGTCGGTCTGCTCAGCCTTCTCGAGCGCTGCGATGAGCGCATCGGAAACTTCGCGGGACTTCTCGCGGTCGTTCCAGTCTGTCTGCGTAGGTATGCTGCTGCTTCCTCAGCCGCAACGCCTGCGTTCTTCAGCGCCTCGATGCGGATGAGCAGCTCCTTGCGGATGGCGTCCTGCGCATGGTAGAAGCCGAACGCGAACTCTGCGTTGTCCTCGAACAGCGAGTGCTCCCACGCCGGGCCGTGACCCTTGCAGTCGCGGCAGTACGGCAGGATCGGTGCGCCGCCGCTGATGGCGGAGGAGCAGCCTGCTGCGTTGCCGACGTACATGTGGTCGCCGAAGAGCTGGCTGAGCAGCTTGATGTAAGTGGTCTCCGCGCAGCCGGCGCAGGCGGAGGAGAACTGGAAGTAGGGCTTTGCGAACTGGGCGTTTTTGACGCTCTTGTCACTGATGGCGTCCTTTTTCAGATACTTTTCGTTCATGGCCACCTGGTCGAACAGGGGCTGCTCGCACTTCATTTCCTCGAACGGCGCCCGTCGGTCAGCGCGTCCTTTGCCGGGCACGCGGTCAGGCAGACACCGCAGCCCAGGCAGTCATAGGGGGACACCTGCATGCGGAAATTGTACTAGGGCGCGTCCTTGCCGAGGCCCTTTGCCGGAGCGGTAACGAAGGAATCCGGAACACCGGCCTTCTCCTCCTCCGTCAGCAGCACGGGGCGGATGGCCGCATGGGGGCAGCTCATGGCGCAGCGGTTGCACTGGATGCAGCCATCTGCGTTCCACTTGGGGCACCTTGGTGGCGACACCGCGCTTGGAGAACGCGGAGGTACCGTTTTCCCAAGTGCCGTCCAGAACGCCGTGCTTCTGGAACACGGACACGGGCAGCTTGTCACCCTGCTGCTTGTCGAGCGGCATGACGATGTCGCGGACGAACGGGGTCATGTTCTTCGGCTCTGCAACCGGCTCGTCGGTCGCGTCCGCCCATGCAGCCGGGATCTCGACCTTGACGGACGCCTGAACGCCGAGGTCGACCGCCTGGTTGTTCAGGTCCACGATCTTCTGACCGGCCTTCTTAAAGTAGGAGTTGTAGTTGTTCTTCTTCATATCCTCAATGGCCAGATCCATGGGGATGACCTTGGTCAGGGCGAAGAAGGCGCCCTGGAGAATATTATTGGTGCGCTTGCCCAGGCCGATCTGCTCTCCTGTGCGAGCTTTGCCGCGTCGATGATGTAGAAGTTGGCGTGCTTCCGGGCCAGATCGCGCTTCATCTTGGCAGGCAGATGCGCGTCGAGCTCCTCGACGGTCCAGGGGCAGTTCAGCAGGAAGGTGCCGCCCTCCTTCAGATCCTGCGGTGACATCGTACTTTTAACGTAGGTCGGGGCGTGAACCGCAACAAAATCCGCGGAGTTGACAAGATAGGTGCTGAGGATGGGCTCATCGCCGAAGCGCAGGTGGCTCTGGGTCAGGCCGCCGGACTTCATGGTGTCATAGGAGAAGTAAGCCTGAGCATACTTGCCGCCCACGAAGCCGATGGTGGAGATGGCGTTCTTGTTGGCACCCACGGTGCCGTCGCCGCCGAGACCCCACAGCTTGCAGCTGATCTGGCCGGGATGGGGCAGCTCGATCTCCGTGTAATCGAGAGATGTGTGGGTAACGTCATCGTTGATGCCGATGGTAAAGTTGTTTTTGGGCTCATGCTGCTTCAGATTGTCATACACGGCAATGATCTGGCCGGGGGTGGTGTCCTTGGAACTGAGACCGTACCGGCCACCCACCACGCGGATGTCGCCGCGGCCAGCCTGATTCAGAGCGGTGACAACGTCCAGATACACAGGCTCGCCCACGCTGCCGGTCTCCTTGGAGCGGTCCAGCACAGCGATGCGCTTGCAGGTGGCGGGGATGGCGGCTGCAAAGTGAGAACGGAGAAGGGACGGAACAGATGGATCTGCACCATGCCCACCTTGCGGCCCTGGAGCGTTCAGGTAATCCACGGTCTCCTTCACAGTCTCGCTGGCGGAGCACATCACCACGATGACTTCCTCAGCGTCGGGAGCGCCATAGTAGTTGAAGAGCTTGTAATCCCGGCCGGTGAGCTTATTGATCTCGTCCATATAGTGCTGGACGGTGTCGGGCAGCGTCGCCGCCTTGACGTTGGCGCCTTCCTTGCACTGGAAGTACACGTCGGGGTTGACGTTGTTGCCCCGGTTGGAGGGGTGCTCCGGGTTCAGGGACTGGCGGCGGAACTCCTGCAGAGCCTTCTGGTCCACCAGGCCCCGCAGCTCCTCATAGTCCAGAGCCTCGATGCGCTGCATCTCGTGGCTGGTACGGAAGCCGTCAAAGCAGTGCATGAAGGCGTACTTCCGGCCGCTGATGGCGGACAGGTGAGCCACCGCCGCCAGATCCATGGCCTCCTGAGGGAGCAGGAGGACATGAGCATGGCATAGCCTGTGGTCCGGCAGGTCATGAAGTCCGTGTGATCACCGAAGATGGAGTGGTGGTTGGAGGTCACCACACGGGAGGCAATGTGCATGACGCTGGGCAGGAACTGGCCGCCCATGGCGTACATGGCGGGGATCATCAGCATCAGGCCCTGAGAGGAGGTGAAGGTGGTGGTCAGGGCGCCAGCCTGCAAGGAACCGTGGCAGGTACCGGCAGCACCGGCCTCAGACTGCAGTTTTTATGTAACAGGCATTGAATGCAGCCGAACCTGCATCCATGCCGCATCAGAAGAATATAACGGTATAAACCCGCTGTTTCTTCGATTTATACATCAAATTCAGCAACATCGGCCTTGGCAGCCTGCATGAAGATGTAGGTATCGCAGCCGTAGCCGATGAATTTCACGCCCAGATCGCGCCACTTCTTGCCGCCCTCCACGGTATCGGCGAAGCAGCCGATCTTCACGCCCTTGGCAGCTGGCTTTGCGATGATCTCCTTGATGGCGGCAATGACCTCCGGATGGTCGATTTCACCGACATGACCAAGCGAGCTGGACAGATCATAGGGGCCGACAAAAACTACGTCGATGCCGGGTACGTCCAGAATTTCATCGAGGTTGTCGATCGCCTTCTGACCCTCGGCCTGAAGGATGACTACGGTGTCCTGTGCACGGGAGAAATACTCGCTGCCGGGGACGGCGCCGAAGCCGGCGGACCGGACAAAACGGCAGGTGCCTCGCGTTCCGACGGGCGAAAACTTCGCGGCGGAAACAGCGGCACGCGCCTGCTCGGCGGTGTCAATCTGAGGGATCATGACGGCGCCTGCGCCCACGTCCAGTGCCTGATCGATCCAGATATCGCTGCCGCGAGGTACGCGGACGACCGGGCAAACGCCGGTGACGTTTGCTGCACGGATCAGATTGGGGAGTTCCTGGAAGGTGGTGGTGCCGTGCTCCATATCGAGCAGCACGAAATCATATCCGGCATGACCTGCGGCTTCCACCATCGCAGGGTCCGTGCAGATCATGAACGGGCCAAGCGCGCCCCGGTCAGAATCCATTGCCGCCTTGAAACGATCCACGCTTTCCATCGTCGGCATAACGGACTTTTTGTTCATATGACCATCCCTTTCCACTATGCGGAAACGCATTCCGAATAGTTGGTAAAAATATTTACAAGGGCTCACCCTTGCCGTATAATTATATTATTAGACCACTATCGAAGGTTTGTCAAGAGGGCATTTGAAAAAATTTTTGAAGGAGTTTGTTATGGCTAGGGAGCATACCTCGAGCATTCTGCGCGCTTTGCAGATTCTGGAATGCTTTATGGATCAGGAAAAGGAATGGACGCTCAAGGAGCTGGTAAACCAGCTCGGACTGCCCACCACGACGGTTTTTCGTCATGTTTCCACGCTGATGGAACGGCGGTACCTGACGCAGGATCCGGTGCGGAAGACCTACCACGTAGGGCCGAATCTGCTTGCGCTGGCAGGAGCGATCATCGGCGGCTCCGATTTGTGCAAGATCGCCCGGCCGGAGCTTGAGCGCCTGTCCGACCGCGTCAAGGGAGACGATCAATCTGAGCATTCTCGTCGATAACGAGATCTTCTATCTGGACAAGGTGGAAACGCAGCGCTCTATTACCTGCAGCACGAGAGTCGGTGGCCGTGTGGCCGCACACGCGACCAGCTGCGGCAAGATCCTGCTTGCGGACAGGGACGCAGATTTTCTCGCACAGTACTGCGAATGGATGAAAAGCGTTCCGCCGCTCACGCCCAAGACCATCACACAGCCCGACCGGCTGCTGAAGGAGCTGGAATCGGCGCGCATCAACGGCTACGCCATGGACGACGGCGAGGTAGAGCAGGGACTGATCTGTGTGGCGGCGCCCGTGCGTGATGCCAGCGGCCGTGTCATTGCGGCCGTGAGCATTGCCGGACCGGATTATCGAATGGAGCAGGATATGGAAATGATGATCCATGAAATCAGGCAGGCCGCAGAACGAATTTCCTATACGCACGGCTTTTTTCCGGTAGGATTATCAAAACCATCATAAAAACAGCCCGGCAGCGAGCATATCAGACGCTCGCTGCCGGGTTTTTCAATGCCGTATTCATTCTTTTTGATAATATCATCATTCTCATTGATTGTAATCACGCCGAATTGCAGCATATTTCACAGAGCACGACCGTGTTTTTTTAGTAAAACAGCATTTATCAACAAAAACGATATATCTATCAATTATTTTGATTTTAATTTTGCGTCTGAAATTGATATACTGACAGTACAAAAATCACTCTTATGACGCAAGCTCAATCCGAAATCGGAAACAGTCCCGGCTGTTCCGGAAGGACGACGGTGTGCAGAAGCTCGATAAACCGTTCGATCATCTCCCGTTTGCAGGTATCCGGCTGATAGACCGCGACGATCTTTCTGGTATCCGGAATGCCCTTCATCGTGCAGTAGACGATCTTCGGCGCGAGCTGCTCGATCTGCATCCCGAGAAAGACCGGGCTGGTGAACAGATAGCCCATGTTCTGCGAAACGAGCATGGCCGCCGTCTGCATGGAGCTGACAGTCGTGACCGACTGCGGACAGATGTCGAAATGCTCGAGCGCCTGCCTGGTGATGCCGCCGATGTCATTGGCGGCCGAGGGGCAGGATCAGAGGCAGGTTCTGAAGCTGTTTCGGGTGATCTCATAGGGATTTTTCGATGAATTGCCGCTGTACGCCCAGGGCGGAACCAGATTGAACGAGCGCGGAACGATCAGCAGAAGCTGTTCGAGCGCAAGCTCAATGCTCGTCTCCTGCGAGCCCGGCGTCATGCCGCCGACGACAAGGTCAGCGTCATTCGAGCGCAGGCTCTGCATCAGCAGCTCATCTCCCTGCTCGATCAGGTTGATGCTGACGCTGGGGTAGATCTCATGAAAAAAGCGGCAGCAGCGACGGCATCCAGGCCGCGCCGTGCATCAGACCGATGCCGACGTTCAGCGTTTCCTCCGGATGGGCCATCTGCTGGAGCCGGGCGGTCAGTCTGGCCTCGATCTGCCGGATCTTCTTCAGCTCCTCAATGCACAGCTCTCCCGCCGGCGTTGGCAGAATGGGCGTTCTGGAGCGGTCAAACAGCTTGATGCCCAGCTCGCTTTCCACGCGGTTGAGATACATGGTCAGCGTAGACTGCGCCACGAACAGCCGCTTTGCGGCGCGGGTCAGATTCTGTTCCCTGGCGATCGCAAAAAATATAATCCATCTTGTCAATCATCATCGACTCTTTTCTCCTTTTTCCCAGCAGATGTTTCAATCATGATGATATGGGAAAAACGGAAAAAAAGGCAAGCATAATTTTTTCAACAGAAAGCGAGGCGGCGTCATGAGCATCGGCGAATATCTGAAATCCGTGTTCAGTCTGGAAGGAAAGACCATCCTGATCTCCGGCGCGACCGGCGGCATCGGCGAGTGCGATCAGCCGCGGACTCGCGGCGGCGGGCGCTGAGACGGCGCTCTGTGCGAGAAACCAGCAGAAATGCCGGGAGCTGGCAGACGAGATCTCCGCGCATGGCGGCGCGGCGACGGCGCACGCTCTGGATCTATCCGATCTGGACAGCATCCACGCCTGCGTAGACGAGGTCATGCAGCGTTACGGCAAGATCGACGTTCTGTTCAACGTGGCGGGCATCAACCGCCGGGAGGGACTGCTCGACGTCGAGCCGGAAACCTACGACCGCATTATGGATACCAATCTCAAGGGGCTGTTCTTTGTCAGTCAGGCAGTGGCGCGGGAGATGTACCGGTACAAGTCCGGGAATATCGTAAATATCGGCTCCCACAACGACACCGGGATGCTGGGCGGCTGTTCCGTCTACGGCGCATCCAAAAGCGGCGTCGTGGCGCTGACCCGTTCCATGGCGGTGGAATTTGCCCAGTACGGCATCCGCTGCAATGCGATCAGTCCGGGACATATCCTCACGGATCTGACACAGGTGACCTGGCAGCATCCCACGCGGAGCGAATATCTGCGGGAACGGATCGCCATGGGCCGTCCCGGCGAGCCGGACGAGCTGACAGGAATGGCCATTCTTCTGGCCTCGGATGCCTCCTCGTACATGACGGGACAGGCCTACCATGTGGACGGCGGCTGTCTCTGCGGCGGAAAGCCGTGGGACTATGATACGCAGTATTGAAATTAAGACGGCTCTCCGCAACCGGGGAAACGGCGCTGTCTTGATAAAACCATTAAAGGAGGGGGGAATTTTCCTGAGCCGGGGAGGGAACCGGCTTCCACGCGGCAGGAATGTTCAATTCTTTGCCATCTGACTAAGCAAGGGAGTTAAAAATATGTCTGCAACTGGATTTCTGGTTCTGCTGATCGTTTCCATCGCGATACTGATGGTACTGATCATGAAAGTCAAACTGCATCCGACCTTTGCGCTGTTCATCTCCGCGCTGTTCATGGGTCTGGTTCTTGGCCGTTTTGAGGCGGAGGGCTTCGGATTTACGGATATTCTGACGACGATCACCGGCGGCTTCGGCGGCACTCTCGGCAGCATGGGTATTCCCATCATGCTGGGCGCTATTCTGGCTATGGGCGTGCAGGATACCGGCGCCGCCAAAGGCCATTGCCAACTTCTTCATCAAGCTGTTCCACGGCAAGAATCTGGAGCTGGCTCCCGCTCTGACGGCGTACATCGTGTCCATCCCCCGTGTTCGGTGACATCACCACCATTCTGTGCTCCAACATCGCAAACGTGCTGTCCAAGCGTAAGCACATCTCCATGGGCAAGATGGCCGCGTTCACCCAGACCGGCCTGAACCTGACCCATGCCATGGTTCCCCCTACGCCCGGTATTCTGGCTGTCTCCATCCTGCTGGGTGCTGATCTGGGTCTGGTTATCGGCTGGGGCGTTGTGATCTCTCTGATCGCCTTCCTGCTGACCTGGCTGGTTCTGCGTAAGTGGACCGACAAGGAGTTTGTTGAGCCGGTTCCCGAAGTTGTGTCTGAGATCGAGGAGACCTCCTCCAACGATGTGAAGGACATTCTCATCACCGGCGACGACATCCCCGGTACCTTCGCTTCCTTCCTGACCATCCTCATTCCGGTCGTTCTGATCGCAGGCAGCTCCTTCCTCAAGATGGCTGTTGCTGAGGATTCCGCCTCTGTACGGCTGGGCCAACATTTTTGGTGACAAGATTGTCGCGCTCGGCCTCGGCGTTATCTACACCATGCTGCTCGCAGTATTCCACAAGGCTTCCGTCCGCAAGAGCAACAAGGATGTCAGCGGCAATGATCCCGAATCCTTCCGCGAGGTCGTTCTCAACAGCTGGATTGCCCGCGGTCTGGCAGTGGCTCTGCCCGCACTGCTGATCACCGGCATGGGCGGCGCGTTCGCAGCCGTCATCAAGGCTGCTCCCGCTATCAACGATCTGGCCGGCCTCATCGAGCAGTCCGGCGTTCCCGGCCTGCTGATCCCCTTCCTGATCGGCGCGATCATGTTCACCGCTGTTGGTTCCATGACCACGGGCGGCATGACGGCTGCCGGCGTTGTCGGCCCCATGATGGGCGCTCTGGGCCTGACTCCCGTTGCCACGGTTCTGGCTATTGGTGCAGGCACGATGATCTTCAACCACGTCAACAACTCCGGTTTCTGGGTCATCAGCCGTTTCTTCAACCTCGATCTGAAGCAGGGCCTGAAGTACATCACCCTGCCCGATGCAGTGGCCGGCGTGTTCTGCTTTGTCCTGATCTGCGCTGCCGCTGCTGTGGGCCTGTTCTGATTGACAAAGTTTGTAGAAAACATCGTTTTAGTCTGTAAAGAAGCGGTCTGCTGCTTGCTGTATGGCAGGCGGCAGACTGCTTTGCAATTTTAAACTCACTTTAGAGTTCCAAGTATGGAGGAAAAATTCCTATGATTCAGAAAAGCCATGATGATCGGATGCTGTGGGCGCAGTTTGATGCGCTGGAAATGGGCAGCGGCTGGGACGATACGGATATCCTGAAGCCCCAGATCATGATCGAAAGCGTGTATGGTGACTCCCACCCCGGCAGCACCCACCTCAACCAGATGGTGGAGCAGGCGGTGTACGGCGTCTATCAGACCGGCGGCAAGCCCGCCAAGTATTATGCCACGGATATCTGCGACGGCTGCGCGCAGGGTCACGACGGCATGAACGTTGTTCTGGCTTCCCGCGAAGCCATTGCCAACATGGTGGAAGTCCACGCGTCTGCTGTGCCCTGGGACGGCATGATCCTGGCTTCCAGCTGCGATAAGTCCATTCCCGCCCACCTGAAGGCTGCCGCCCGTATGGACATCCCCACGATCTTCATGCCCGGCGGTTCCATGCGTCCCGGCCCCAACATGACCACGTCCTGGTGGCCGGCGACATCTCCCTGCGTCAAAGACGCAAGGACGCCATCACGCGAGCAGGAAGTGCGGGATTATAAGCTGACCGGCTGCCCCTCTGTGGGCGCCTGCACCTTCCTTGGCACCGCATCCACCATGCAGTGCATCGCAGAGGCTCTGGGCATGACGCTGCCCGGCGCTGCTCTGGCGCCCGCCACCATGCGGGACATTTTGCAGTATGCCCGCTATGCCGGCCGGAAGATCATGGAGCTGGTGGAGAAGGACATCACGGTCCCTCAGATCATGACGCCTGCGGCTTTCCGGAACGCCATCATCGTCCACAGCGCCATCGGCGGTTCCACCAACGCCACCATTCATCTGCCCTCCATCGCCCGGGAGCTGGGGTATGACCTCCCCATTGAGCTGTTTGACGAGATCAACCATCAGGTGCCCCATCTGGGCAACATCAATCCCTCCGGCACGCAGCTGACGGAGTCCTTCTGGTTCGCCGGCGGCATTCCCATGGTGCAGTGGATGCTGCGGGATATGCTGGATCTGGACGTGATGACCGTCACCGGCAAGACGCTGGGTGAAAATCTGGAGGATCTGCATAAGGACAACTGGTTCGAGCGCAATCTGGGCTACCTCCACAACTATGGCCTGGAGCGCGACCAGGTGATCTTCCCCGTGGAAAAGGCTCCCGAGAAAGGCTCTGTGGCGATCCTGAAGGGCAATATTGCCCCCGAAGGCAGCGTGCTGAAGTATTCCGCCTGCGCCATGAATCAGCGCGAGGTCGTCAATGCCAAGGCCCGCGTGTTCAACCACGAGGAGGATGCCCACGATGCCGTGGTCAACAATGAGATCAATCCCGGCGAGATCGTCATTATCCGCTATGAGGGCCCCCGCGGCTGCGGTATGCCCGAGATGCTGATGACCACCGAGGCCATCTGCTGCGACGAGCGGATCAACGGCTCTGTGGCACTGATCACCGACGGCCGTTTTTCCGGTGCTACCCGCGGTGCAGCCATCGGCCATGTCAGCCCCGAGGCTGCTGCCGGCGGCCCCATCGCATTCCTGGAGGACGGCGACCTGATCTCTTACAGTGTGGAGAACCGCACCATCAACATGACGGGTATCCACGGCGTGCCCTGCACGCTCGAGGAGGAGGCGGACAAGGTGCTTGCAGAGCGCGCCAAGGCAGGCATCCTGCCGCGCGAACCCCGCAAGGGCTTCTACAAGCTCTACACCGACCACGCGCTTTCCGCAATGAAGGGCGCAGGTCTGGAATAAAAAAACACTCAGGACCGCCGGAATGCTTTCTGCTTCCGGCAGTCTTGCTTTTTTTACGGCGCCTCCGCACCACACAGGGCGCCGGTCCGGAACAGACAAGGAGATTTTGATATGGAAAATCGATTATCCGACAAGAAAGCGCAGGGAATTCCTCCTACGGCACCTTCACCCAGCTCAAAAGCGCTGCTGCCATAGAAAACATCGCCTGTGCGCCATTTGATTTTGTTGTTATCGACACGGAACATCAGGCGATCGGAACCGATCTTATGGCCTCCGCCGTCGCGTCCGCGCAGGGCGCCGGTCTGGCGCCTCTGGTCCGCATCTGCGAGATATCCAGACGCGCAGTCCTGCATCCGCTGGACGCAGGCGCCGCCGGACTGATCGTCCCCGCCGTCAAAACCGCGGAGGAGGTCCGTCAGCTGGTCGCCTACGCCAAGTTCGCCCCCCTCGGCAACCGGGGCTATCAGCCTACCCGGGACTGCCGGTGGGGTTCTTCGTCCTCCTTTTTCCCCGGTATCCTATATGGAGGAAGCCAACCGGAAAACGTTATTGATCCCGCAGTGTGAGACCAGGGAATGTCTGGAGCATATCGAGGAGATCGCCTCGATCGACGGCGTAGACGGCATTTTTATCGGTCCTCTTGATCTGTCCATCGCCTTAGGCTGTCCGCTTCAGCTGGATTCCCCTGTCATGGCTCATGCCATCGAACGCATCCTGAAGGCCTGCCGGGACAACGGCAAAATGAGCATGATCTTCGCCGGCGATGCAGCGGCTGCCCGGAAACTCATCGAGCAGGGAGTCGACTCTGTGGCTGTCGGCGCGGATATTTTCCTGCTGATCCACGCCTATCAGGAGCTGTACCGCCAGCTGACCGACTGACGGAAGAGCGCGCGTCGACATCATGAAATGATATGCCCCCCTATATAGCGAACAGTGAAATAAAAACACTGAAAGCTGTATAGGGGGCATTTTCTGCGTAAAAAATCTGCCAGGAGCTGAACGCTCCTGGCAGCAACATCTTATTTTATTTCATTATATACTTGACTGAGCGGTTTATTTTCATAAAGTGGTTATACGCCAATGCCGAGCGGAGAGAATGCCAGATAGACCAGCAGCACGCACACGATAACGATAACACTGACGATCTTGCTGTACTTCCACGGGGTCAGATCTACCGCGCCGACGTCCTTCTGTACCCAAACCTCAGCACCCTTGTTCTTGTTGCGGCGGTGCATCAGGTACATGATGAGCATTTCAAGCGGCCACAGAATGGATACCGCTTTTCAGATAGTGGATCGTGCCCTCGTTTTTTGCTGTCAGTCTGCGCCCTCGAGCAGCTCGAGCAGGCGCTTTCGCTTGGCGCGCGGCTCGCCCTCGATGCACAGCTTGGCGTAGATCTGGTTGACATACTGCCGGACGCTGCCCTCGGAGAGATACAGCTTTTTCCGCGATCTCGCGGTTGCTCAGGCGCTGCGTCATCAGTCCGACGATCGCGCATTCGCGCTCGGTCAGCGCGGCGAGCACCGCGGGCCGCTCCGCCGCCGCACGCCGCTGTCCGGCCAGTCCGCCCAGACGGACGATGCGCCCGGTCAGGCCGCCCCTGCCGTTCGGTCAGCAGCGGCTCAAGATAGCGGAAGTTCTCCGCGAACGGGAGCGCAAAGCCGTCCGGCTCTGCGTCCGCGAGCGCCCTCTCGAGCAGCGCGCGCGCCTCGCCGTGCTTGCCGAGCATTTCGTAGGCCGCCGCGGTCTGGATGCGGATGTGCAGCGCGACCAGCGCATAGTGCATCGCCTCGCACTGCGTCAGCAGACCCTCGCTGCGGCCGATCACGTGGGCGTATTCGCCCTGCGCGAGATAGACCTGGTTCTCGATCATCTCGATCATGGCCTGCCCGGCGCGAGCGTGCGGACGGTGAACAGCCGGTGGCGGCGGTAGGCCTCGGGGATGCTGTCCGTGCTGCCGAGCAGGGCATGATGATAGGCTGCGGCCGCGTTCCAGAGGTTGAGCCACGAGACATTGTGATGCGCGAGCAGCCGTTCGCGCCGCTTTTCGAGCTTCGCGCGCTGACCGATGTCCGTGAACAGGCTGAGCCGCCGCGCCAGAAAGTCGCAGCAGAGCGCCATGTTTTCCTGCCCGTTGCCCTCGATCTGGGCATAGCGCGCTCTCCAGCGCGATGTGCGCGTCCGTGAAGCGTCCCTGCATGAACGCCGCCTCCGCGTGCATGATGGTCTCCGCGCCCTGCCCGTGATTGCCCGTGATTTTATAGTAGTGCGGCATGCACTCGTCCATCTCGCGCAGCTCGCTCTCCAGCTCGCCCGGCGCGCGGTAGAACATCATCAGCACGGACGGCGAGCCGAACGTCCAGCCGCCGCTCGTCTGGATGCTGATGGCCTGCCGGGTCATCTGCCCGCTCGCGCTGCGGTGCAGGCGGCTCATGGCGCTGATGTCGTTGTAGCGCAGAAAGCTCATGATGAGGTCGCACTCACCCAGCAGATTGCCCGTTCCTCGGCGGAGCGCTGCGTATCCTCGTCGATCGCGGTCAGCAGGAGCTGCCGCAGTGCGAGCATCCGCGGGATGTTCCGCCAGTTGAACATGCTGCGCATCAGCACCAGCAGGGCCAGCGGATGCGCCTTCAGCGTGTCCTCCGGGCATTCGTCCAGAAAATCCAGCACGTTTTTGGGGTCGAGCGAGCTGAGCAGGATGCCGGCGTCCTGCTGCACGACGCGCAGCAGGGCGTGATAATCGCCGCTCTGATAATAGGCCTGCATGGCGTGCAGGTACTGCCGGTGCTGCTCGTACCACGCGCCGAAGCGGCGGCGGCAGTCGTTCCGGCGCTCCTGCGGCAGGGTGAGGAACACGCGGAGCGCGCACAGGCCTTCATCATATGATGAAAGCGGTAGGGTCACGCCGTCCGGCAGGCGCCGGACGAAGGCGTTCTGTCCGGTCAGCGCGGCGAGAAGCTCTGCGGCGTCCCCGGTCTGCATGATATCCTGCGCCATTTCGACGGTAAACTCGTCGGCGAGCCCCATCACCGCGAGAAACTCGCGCTGCTTTTCGGGGAGCGGGTCGATCATGGCGGCGGTAAAGATGGAGGAGATATCGGAGCTGCGGTCCGCGAGCACGCCGTGCTCGGAATACATCCGCAGGTTCAGATAGACGGCGGAGAACCAGCCCTCGCTGGAATAGAGCAGGGTCTCGATCTGCTCGTCGGAAAGCTCGGTGCCGCAGCGGCTGATGTAGACGGCGAGCTCGGTATGGTTGAGGCGGAGCTGCTCGACGCCGATCTGGTAGACCTTCGCGCCCAGCCGGACGATGGCGGCGGCGGACAGGAAAAACGTCGCGGCTGGCGAGGATGAGGTGGACGTTGGCCGGGAGCGCGGCGAGCGCACAGAGGAACCAGGCTGCGCGCCTGCTGGTCAGCAGGTGGAAATCGTCGAGGAAGATATAGCAGGCGCGTTCGCCTGCCAGCGCGTGGCACAGGTCCTCGATGAGCAGGCCGCCGCCCGCGGCGTCGGACGGGCAGTCGTAGTCGCGCAGCAGGTCGAAGCCGGCGCGGGCGAAGGCGTCCTGCACGCTCCGCCAGAAGATGGCAAGGTTGGCGGAATAGACGCTGATGCGGATGACGGAAATCTCCTCGGCGCGGGCGCGTTCGGCGAGGAACCACTGACCGCGGTGGTCTTGCCGTAGCCCATCGGGGGGCGACGACGGTCGTGAGCGCGCAGCGCGAGATCGGGCGCAGGCTCTCCTGCAAACGCTCGGATATGTAGATCGTGTTCAGGTTCCATTTTGCTTTTGGCATGGCCTACACCTCCGTCAGCGGGGCTGTTTGTTTCATTATAACGGATTTCCGAGCAGGTGTAAACTATGATTGCCGCCTTCGGCGGCAGAGAGAGCCGCCGTCTGGCGGCGGAGACAAAGGGACAGGACACCAAGTATGGTTTCCGTCCCCTCTTGACTCCCCTTACCTTCCTTTGCGCTGACACATCGGAGATGTGCAGCGAAACGGGAGAAACGGGGGCCTCGGTTCCGCGTCGGGCAGATTTTGGGACGCTGTTATGCCCTGAATTTCCCTTTGCGTAGTTCGCCGCGCATAACAGTGCGCGGCCAGACGGTGCAGGGCGTTCGCCTTGTCCTGCGAAAAGCTCCGCTTCCATCAAGGATGTGCCCTTGGAGCACCAGACGTCACTGTGGGCCCCTCGCATTTAGACGCGCGACCGAAGGGAGTCGCGTCCTAAGGAGGGTTTGGGGAGTCAAGAGGGGGGCAAGGGAACCATACGGTGCCCTTGCCCCTTTTTGCCCCCCCGCCGCCGGGCGGCGGCATTCCCGCCGGTGAACACCGGGCACCTCCGCCGCCGAAGGCGGCCACCCCTGCCGTGGGAACGGCGTCTCCGCCGCCAGACGGCGGCATTTCCCAAAACCCCGTGGCCGGTTCGGGCAGCGCACAAATTCCCCTGAGTATTTTTTCAACTTTCCATGTTTGCAATTGACATTTTCTATTTTCCATGGTATTCTTAATTACAGAAAATAAAAAGAGCCAATGCCGGCAAGCATCAGCTCTTTGATAAACGGTATCCGCCACTTGGTGCTACCAACACCAGCGGGCGGTAAGATCTCACCCAACTGAGACCAATAACGCGCCAAATGGCGCATACCGCTTACTTGTATAACTATTATACATTCAACAAGCGGTTATGTCAATACGACGCGCGTTTTTCGACAAAAATCAATTTTTCTTCCTTGTACGACACATTTTACTTGTGCAACATTACGAATTTTCGATTTTTAGTGCGAATTTAGACATGGTTTTTCAATCGTCTGGTGTGAGCATCAGACGATTTTTTTATTTCTTCTGCAAAAAATTGACCATCGGAAAGGAGGGAAAGCAATGTCCGCGACCGGTTACACCACAATCTATAATGAAGTCCTGCGCGACAGCACGCTTTCCCTCAACGCCAAGGGTCTATTTGCCGTCATCAAGTCCTTTGTCGGTCTGCCAGGTTTCGCGCTCAGCAAGCGCCGCCTCGGCTATGCCTGCTCGGACAGCAGCTATCTGCTGAACGCAGCGTGGAAGGAACTCAAGCAAAGGGATATTTGCAGCACTATTTCTCCCAGTCGGAAAATGGTGCGTTCTGTCATGTCTACAACCTGATGCAGCACCCGTCCGCGCCGGTCGACTTCGTCTATTCCCCGTCCATCGACCGCCCGAACGGTGACGTTGTCTGCATTTCCGATGCACAGCGCGACTACACGAATATTTCCACCTCGGTTCTGCGCGACAAGACCATTTCCCTTGCCAGCAAGGGTCTGTTCGCGCTCGTCAGCCATCTGATGAAGATTCCCGGCTTTGTTCTCCGTCCCGAGGGAATCCGTTCGTTCTGCATGGAGAAGATCAAGCATTTCTCGACGCTCTGGAAGCGCTTCAAGATTTCCGGCCTGCTCAAGCAGCACCGCCATCCGGCGGGTGAGGAAAACCGCTGGACATACGAGTACGAAATCTGCGAGACGCCCGATCTGGAAACGCCGTACCTTACCAACTACCACGTTGACGGCTCGGTCTCCACGATTGCAACCATCGGTGATTTCCTCGAAAAGCTCAAAAGCGCGTTTCTCATATCCGCAAGAACGTGTCGCTCAAGAAGAAGGACAAGCCGCGCGCCGTGCGCCGCAAAGGAGCGCAGACAGATCGAGCAGCAGCTGAATGCTGACGCGCTCCGTCAGCGGTTCGGCAACGACCTGACCGGAACGGTCGTGACGGCGGTCTATAATATCAAGCACGCGGACAAGCTGTTCATCAAGGGCGCTGAGATCGCGCAGGAGCGCCGCGAAACTGTTGCGCAGATGATTTCCCCGGAAAATGTGGAGCGCTTCCTCGACAGCACCACGCTGGATCTCAGCCGTATCAAAAACCCGGCCGCCTACTTACAGACCGCGCTGTTCGACTTCCTCGAAAAGCAGTGCAGCACGGACGCCTCTGCCGACGAAGCGCCGGACAAGCCTCTTGCCGACTGGGAGCAGGCATGGCTCGCGCAGAAAGCCGAGGCACGGCGCCGCCGCGAAGAAGCGATTGCCCGCGGCGAATATCAGGATTAAGTACATAACCAGCCATGACAAGCGTCATGGCTGATGGTCGTGCGCGGAAAACAGGATTTCCCGGCTGATGCACGAAGGACGGCTCCCCTGCCGCCCTTTTTCTTTGTCCGCCGCACCATTCCCCTGTTTTTACAGGGTAGGCTGTTTACGGGTATCATGGAAACAGAAGCCATGGTTTTTGAGCGTCTGCAAAACGGCGGAGTCTAATAAAATCCTTACCTACCTATTCTTCTTTAATCAAACCTCTCGTCTAAAACCTCGGGCGAAAGGGACAAAAGAGCGGGGAAAGAAATAATTTTCCTGACGATTTCGCAGACAGAAGCTATAACGTTATGAAGTTATGCAGTTAAAACGTTACAGCTTTTCAGCGTCAGAACGTCTTGACGTTATAACTTTACGGGTATATAATCAGAGCAGCGAAAACCGCGAAGAAAGAGAGGGACGACTATGTGTCTGCAATTTTGCGCTGGCCAACCAGAAGGGCGGCGTGGCAAAGACCACGACAACGGGCATTCTGGCGGCCGGTCTGCACAAGCAGGGCTTCAGCGTGCTGACGATCGACTGCGATCCGCAGGGCAACCTGTCCATGTCGATGGCGGCCGACAACCAGAGCGGCGCGACCATGTACGAGGTCATGAAGGGCACGGTCACGGCGCGTGAGGCCATCCAGCACACCGCCGCCTGCGACATCATTCCGGCGAACACGATCCTCGCAGGCATCGAACAGGAGCTGCACAGCGTCGGCAAAGGAAATGACGCTCCGGGAGAAGCTGCGCGACGAGGAGAGCGGCGTTGCGAACGACTATGACTACATCCTGATCGACTGTCCGCCCTCGCTCGGTCTGCTGACCGTCAACGCGCTGACGGCGGCCGATTATCTGCTCATCCCGACCATGGCCGAGACGTTCGCAGCCTCGGGCATCACGCAGCTGTACGACACCTTCCGTTCGGTCAAAAATACACCAACCCGGCGCTCAAAATCGACGGCGTGCTGCCCACGCGCACCGAGCGCACCCGGGTCACAAAGACCATTCAGGAGCTGACCGGCAAGATCGCGGAGGACATGGGCGCGGACGTCTACCGCACGACCATCCGCAGCAACGTCATCATCAAGGAAGCGCAGGCGGCGCAGGAGAACGTGTTCGACTACGTCGAGGGCAAGTCGCAGACAAAGGGCGAGCGCGTGACCGAGTCGAGCCGGAATTTCGTAGGCGACTGTCTGGCGTTCGTCAGGGAATTTGTGGAGAAGGAGAGGGAGCAGTAATGGCAAGACCCAGTGCAGAAGAAATGTTCAAGAATATGATCGGCCGCAGGGACACGGCTGCCGCGCAGCCGGTACAGGAGGCCGCCGCACCGGCCGCAGAGAAGAAAAAGGCATCGACCGTGCAGGTGACGGTGCGTCTGCGTCCGGAGCAGCACAGACAGCTCAAGGACGCCGCCTTCCACCGCGACTGCGATATGTCCGAGCTGGTACGGCAGGCGCTCGACCAGTTCTTTGCGTAACGCTGAGACGTTACAGCGTTATAAAGTTGTAACTGTATAAAGTTTAAACGCGATAACTTTATACAGCGAATCCCGGCAGGCCTGCGGCTCTGCCGGGATTTTTGTGTCTTTTTTGAGAACTTCTGCGGAAAGTAAAGTTAAAACTTTGAGACGTTATAACTTTATTTCACGTCGCGCACTTGTATTCGCCCGGAAATTCCGCTACAATAGCAGGCAGAGGGAGGGACGCCGGAAATGGAGAATTTTGAACTGCTCGACAATCTGTTTCAGATCGCGGTGCTGCTCTGCGCGTGCTGCGCCGCCGGTTTTTCGCGCTGCGGCACAAGAGCCGCAGTCTGCTGATCCTGTCGCTCGCCTACGCCTGTTTTGCCATGGGCACGACCTACTACGTGCTGTATCTGGTCATCATGGGCATCTGGCCGCAGGTCTTTTTATGGCGGAGATTTCGTGGCTGGCGGCGTGGTTGTTCTACCTGTCCGCGCAGATCGAGCGGACCGAGGGGCGCAGGGTCGGCTTTTTCGTGCCCGGCGGCGCTCGCGGCGGCCGTCCTCGCCGCGACAGCATTCCTCGACCGCGATTTCGGCCCGTCCCGTCTGCTGTCTGCGCTGTTCGCCCTCACGGCGGGCGCGACGGTCTATCTCTCGGTCCTTCATATGCAGACCGGCGCACAGCGCCGCGGCCGGGACGCGCTGATGACCGGCTGCGCGGCTTTGCAGGTGCTGCTGTATCTGGTCTCGAATTTCACGCGGGACTACACCCGGTTCAACCTGTACTACGCGGTCGACCTGACGCTGACGCTGTCCATGGCGGCGCTGCTGCCGCTGACGCTGCGGGAGGTGGGGGACAGATGACCTATATCGAGAACATCTATCTCTGTCTGGCGCTGCCGCTGCTCCTGTCCCTGTTCTTCATCCGGGGCGCTCGCGCCGATACGCGCTGTTTCTGGTCATCGGCATGACGGTCTGCCTGCTCAGCGCCTATGTCAGCAGCTTTTTCATGGGGTATTACGGTGCGGACGGCACGACGGCGGCCATCGAGATCACGCCCGTGTGCGAGGAAGGGATGAAGCTGCTGCCGCTGCTGTTCTTTTATCTGATCTTCGAGCCTGCGCCGCAGGAGCTGCCGGCGGCGGCCATCGCGTTTCGCCGCAGGCTTCGCCACCTTTGAAAACGTCTGTTATCTGACCGAAAACGGTGCGGAGGACTTCCGTTTTCTGCTGATCCGGGGCATCGCGGCGGGGGCGCTGCACATCCTGTGCGGCGTGCTGTCCGGCTTCGGCGTGTCGCAGGTATTCTGCCGCCGCTGGCTGGCCGTGACCGGCACGGCGGGCATCCTTGGCGCGTGCACGGGTTTTCACGCCATCTACAACCTGCTCATTACGGCGGAGGGCGGCTGGCGCATGGCGGGCTATCTGTTCCCGTCGGCGCTGCTCGCCGTGCTCGCCATCCTGTCGAAAAAACTCGATTTTTTCCCGCGCCGCCGGTAAAAGTCCACTGTCGAAAAACTATCGTTTTTCCGACAATCTGTGTTTTGACTTCGCAAAACACGGACGTCCGAAAGTTCCCATGCGGAAACTTTCTCCCTCTTAAAGTATCAAAACCGAGGTACACGCCCCGGTTGCTCTCATTAAGTATTTTTGAGGATAGAGGCCTACGGGCTGATATATTTGCTTTGCAAATATTATTTCATGCGCGCTGCCGCGCGGCAGCATCAATAACGCGAAAACAGACTTTATCGACAGTCTCAGCTGCCCTTCGGGGCGGCTGATTTTTTTTGCTTTTTTGCGTTCGGTGCAAGGATTTCCGGAATTCGGTCTTTTAGAAGTTATGGGGACGCGAAACAGGCGTCCCGGAAAGGGCGCAGAAAGGAGGGCGCAGCAATGAACGAGAGGACGGTTCGCCGGGCGCGCGAGGTGAGGCGCCGGGGCGCGTCAGTACCGGCGCCGCCGCGAAGGACGGCTGAACGGTGCGCTTTCCGTGTGCAGCCTGCTGCTGCTGACCGGCATCGGCACGCTGTGCAGGGGACGCGCAGACGCCGGGCCTTGCCCTTGCGGCGCAGGGCTTCGGCTCGGTGCTGCTGCGCCGCGCGCAGGACGGTACGCCGTCATCGGCATCGCCGCCTTCGCGGCGGGCACGGCGCTGACCATTGTCTGCGTGCGCCGGCGAAAGAGGAGAACAGACCGCACATCGGCTGCGGAAGAAAGCGAGGAGATCCTATGAAAACACGATTGCTCAGCATGCTGCTCAGCCTGTGCATGGCGCTGACCATGTTCCCGGCCGGGGCCTTCGCGGCGCAGCCGGAGCAGGAGCAGCTTTACGCACAGATGCTCGAGCTCGGTCTGGTCGACGGGGACGGCGCACTGATCGATGACAACAGCTTTACCGTGGAGGACGGCACGCGCCTGTCCTCGCTGGACGAGCTGACCGACTGGCTCAACCAGTGCACCGCGGACGAGCTGGACACCGTCATCACCGTGGACGCGACCGGCCGCACCGCCACGGCGGGCAGCTGATGTACGCGCTGTCCATCGAGTACCAGATGACCGGACTTGCGCAGACGCTCAGCAGGCTCGCATCACCGGACGGCGTTTCTCTGACCTCGGCAGGGGGACGCGGACGCCGCCGCGCAGTCGGCGGACACGAGTGTACACGACCTGTCGCTCTACATGAGCGCCGGGCATAATCAGGACAACGACGTGCTGACCATCCACGCCAGTCTGCGTACAAAGGGCGGCAAAAAGGACGTTCCCGCGCCCCATGACATCAAGCTCAAGATCGGCATGTTCGCGGATTTCCTGACGCCCCATCAGTCGGACTTCTACGCGGACGGCATGCCCGGCGGCAACTTTTTTTTCAAGGACTTCACCATCTCGAAGGGCGAGAAGGCGGTAGAGCTGAATCTGTCGATGGACACGCTGCGCGGGTATCTCCGCGATTATGAGGGACACTGGGACGGGTATGCCAGGGTGCTCATTCAGGCCCGCACCGCCTATGGCGCCGCCATGCCCGCCGGTTCGAAGTCGGTAACGGTGAAGTTCGCAGCGTCCAGCGACGCGGACGCCATCGTTTCCGCCATCACCGGCGGCACGCAGATCGGCAGAAAGTCCCCGTCCGGTACGAACGTCCTGCCCTATCAGCTGGACTGGCAGCAGCATGACAGCGCGACCGAAAAGGTCACGATCGACGGCACGGAGTATTTCAAGATCAATACCGCCGTTCCGGCCGCGAAGGGCTATGATTACGGCTCGACCGGCATATCCAACGAAACCCACGGCTGGATGAACTATTTTAATGAGGCGATCCGGCTGGGCGCGGGCGATAAGAAACCGATGGTCAATCTGGCGAACGTAACGCTCTGGACCAGGAAAGCGGTAAGCTCGGCATTCCCACGCTGTCCATTCTGGAGGATAATGCGCTGGTTCGTATCGCGAACGGCGCTGCGGCCTATTATGACAAGAGCGACTTTTCCGACAGCGACGACGCCGCCTATCTGAATGACCTTGCGCGGACGCAGGAGGAAAACTGGGACTATCCCGACCCGAGCGACCTCAATTTCTATAAACAGGTCAAGGCTCATAACTGGCGCGTGCGGCGGTATACGAACGTGAAAGTCCCCATCACGCCCACGCAGTCCAACTATGTCAGCTATCCGCAGGACTGGTATCTGCCGGTCGACTGGATCGCGCAGAACGACGATAAGGACATCCGCCCGGAGGAGATTCTGATGCACGGCGCGCTGACGCTCGCGGACGAGACCCCGCCGACCATCGAGTCCATCGACACCTGCGCGCGCGCGCCCAAGTATACGGGGAGCACGGACTACTGGTATTCCTCGTTCTATCCGGGCGACTATGTTCCCATCGTCGTGACCTTCTCCGAGCCGGTCTCCGGCGATTATGAGCTGGCATATCTGGACGGCACGGAGACAAAGTATCTGTCCGCCGTGAACACCGGCATCGGGGGCATAATCGACGCAACGGTATCCCCTCCTCCGACGCGACCCCTTTCCAGAACGCGCGTGTTCTATTACCCGGTTCAGAAAACGGACAGCACGGGCATTCATGTGCTGGGCGTAAGGCCTGCGGACGAGAACGCCTGCACGGACGCCTTCGGCAACAAATTCAAATCGAAACCGACGGCGCGTACAAGGAATTCAAACCACCGTGCTCGACAGCCTGCAGGGCGGATATCTGACCGACAGCTTTGTTTCGCTCTCCGCCGAAACCGACCCGAACGACCCGCAAAGGCCGTCTTTACCGTGGCGCTCGCGGGCGACGAGACCTTCCAGACCAAGTGGCTGGCCTGGTCGAAGGGACGAGAGTGCGCCGAAGGTCACGGCGGTGCTGGACGGCGACGGGAGCAGGCGGCCGAGCTGCATCTGGACGTTTCCGGCACGGGCAGCAGCCAGAAATACATCCTCACCGGCACGATGGACCTGCCGAACGTGAGCGCGGACACCGTGCACACGGCGGAGATCTATTATAACGGCTCGCTGTATTACGGCGCGTGCGCCTCGTTCACGCAGACGCCGGTCACGCTCGCGGGCACAGACGCCCTACCATCAGCGTCAGCGGCGGCTGGCGCCGTCCGGCATCGAGCAGACCGTGTTCATGCAGGACGCGCAGGTCCCGGTGCTCGCCTTCACCAACAATCAGACCCGGCTATACCTATTATGATGCGGCCGGCGCGGATTGCGCTGGACGGTCAGCGACCCCTGATGTCGTGCAGCCGAGCGCCGCCGAGGCGGCGGCACCGACCTGACCCTGAGCCAGACGGTCGGGGCCGCGCTCACGCCGCTGAAGGCGGGCACGGCCAGCATCACGCTCGAGTGCGGCAACAGCGGCAAGGGCACGACCGCGGCCTCCAACACCATCACGGTCACGGTCGGGACAGCGGCTGGCCGAGCCCTGTTCCCGGCGGGCGCGGATACGGTATACGCCCGTCTGGGCGCGGTTGGGCTGCGTGCATTTCGCCTCAACCTCGCCCAGCACGCCCCGGGGGGACGGAAAGCATCAATGCGCGGCTCTATGCAGGCTCCCGTGTCGCCACGGACGCGCAGCCGGTCTGGGGGAGACCGTGCTCGAGCGCGGCGCGACCAGCCTGACCATCCCCGGCGACCGCCTCACCGTTATCTCGAGCGGCGGCGCGCCGTCCCTGCATCCTGCGTCTGACGGCGCAGGCGCAGACGGCAGCACGGTGCAGGAGCAATCGACCGACGCGAAGATCCGTTCGCTCAGCCGGCGGCGACTACGCTGGACCGGACTGGAAACGACGCTGTTCACGAAGCGGTCAGCCGATCGAGATCGGCTGGACGGTGGGAATTCGACCTGACCGCGAACCCGGATGCGTGTCAGTTCGCGTTCACGATCGAAAGGACGGCAAGACCGTCTACAACGGCGGAAAAAAGGCCGCCTCCGGGCAGCTATACCCTGACGCCCGAGACGCCGCAGCAGCTCAAGGACTGCTATATCGTCACCGCGAAGGCGAAAACGGCGCAGACCCGACCTGGAGCATCGCCTCCGCGACGGTCACGGTCTACCGCTCCGGCGCGCTTGAGATCCTGACGGGCGGCGAGAGCCAGGACGAGGTCACGCTCAAAAACACCATTTCCGGCGGCATCGACGACCGCCCTGTTCGGTCAGCACGTATGCGGGCGGAGACCATCGGCGGCCTGACCTCGGCGCAGGCGGTCGCCGACTGCGCAGTGAGCTGAGCCTGATGGAGACCATCGGCATCAACACCCGGGACTTCGACTGGAGCATCCTGTATGACACGGTCCGCGGGAGCACCTCAACCGGTCAGGGGCGGGGCGGTCGAGGACGAGACGCAGCAACGCGGTCAGCCTCACCACCGCGAGGGCAGCCTGTACGCGCCGCTGAGCAGTATTCCTATTCGAGCTACCTGCCCTTGGGACCATCCTGCTGCTGAGCGGCCTGCGGGACGGCACGAACACCGTCACCGCCGCGCACGGCGCCGCCCGCGCTCGCGACACGGTGGTCAAGGTCAATGTCGAGACGCTGAGACATTGCGGCTGTACCTGTTCCAGTTCACCCCGGCGGTCAGGACCGAGATCTCCTATGAGGACGGCAAGGGCGAGACCCACACGCTTTACACGAACAGCGACACGGCTCTCTGGCGCTGTTGAGCCGAACGGCATCGTTTCCGACCGGCGTGCGGCGGCGGTCAGCCTACGTGTCTCTACCGCGGCACGGTGTCCTGCCCTGGCGCTCAAGAGCGGCGAGGGCAGCGGCGTGCGGGGCGAGCTGTATCCGCTCAATACCGTCGAGCTGCTGCGCCGCGGTCGCGCAGCGGTGCAGCTGCTCCGCCCGGACGGCACGCCGCTGGCGAACACCGGCGTGACTTCGCGCGGCGGCGTATACCGCAACCGCCTCGCGGCCGAAAAACCGTGACGACGCCTATTGCACGGGCGCGGAGATTTGCAAAGGCCGACGGTCAGCCGCCCGCCTCGAGCGAAGGATCCAGTCCTTACGACTGACTCCAGCGGTCTGCTGACCGTGCACATGGACCTGTCGCAGTTCACCTCGGCGCACGATCCCGAGGCCGTCGGCGTAGCGACAGTCGGAATTTATCTTGAGGTGCGCGCGGGACGGGTACTGCCCCGAAATGATCACGGTCGACGGCAGTCTGATGACCCGGCGCGACGCGATGCGCTCCGGGCGAGGACATCGTCACGCTCGTGAGCGCCGAACGGGCAGCGCGCCCTTCGTGGCCGCCCAGACGGTCAGCTTCGCAAACCGCGCGATCAGCGTGCGGCGGCACACCGGCGATCGGCCCGAGCAGCAACTACCCGGGCGCCCGTCTCGAGCACGATCATGCTCTGGGGCGCGGACGGCGTTTTCCATGGACGACACCGGCTGGAATTTCTAGCCTGCGGGCGCAGGAGACCGGCGTTTCCGTGCAAAGGGCGGGGAAAGGCGTGACCGTCCGGGGACGCAAGCTATCCGTTCTCCTCCATCCTGCTGGTGAGCAGCTCGGTCGAGATCACGAGCGCCAGCTTTGAAAAACTTCGACGGCACGCGCCGCACGCCGCTCGAGGCCGCGCTCTATGACGGCGGCGAAAGCCTTGTCTGCACCATCGCGCTGCTGTTTCGGTCTGGCGGACCTGACCTCCATCCGAACGGGTCGAGGACGCCCCGTCCGTCGTCGCTGATGGCGAACCTCGCCGCCTACGGCACGGTCGGCGGCGCGAACACCGGAGTATGAGTAACGTAAACACGGTCTCAGACGGCATCATGATGGACGCGCTGTCCTTTCTGGAGAAAATGGCGGCGAGACCGGTCTCGTCAAGGCCGTCCCTCATGCCCAATGAGGACCCCACGCGCCATGAGGCCTATCTCTGACCGACCCCTCAACACCACCAAGCTCGAGGATCAGACTATGACCGCAGCGGCATCCTCGCTCGAAACGAGCTACATCCGGACAGGACTTCTGACAGCCTGCTGGGGCAGGTCAACGACACCTTCACCCTGAGCGATTTTCAGGCCATGGCGGACGGCTCGTACTTCGACGACCGCAGCGGCCTGTACGGCACGCGAGCGGCGGCGATCGGCCTGCCCATCATGCTCCAGCTGGAGGGGCTGGGTGAGCACCGAGATCCGCTACAGCTTCGACAGGGGGCCAGTGCGGCAGGTGCTGACGGCCCGGCGGCGGCTTCTACCGCGGGCGCGCAGCTGGAATTTGGAAAAGGTGCTGCGCCTCGGGTTTACGGCATCCGCTGACCGCGAGCTTCAAAGGTGCGCGGCGGCGCGACGGTGGATTTTCAAAGACTTTGCCGTGCGCTATGCCGAGCAACTTGGACTGGAATGGAACACGAGAATACCGCGAAAAGGCGTCCCAACGACTACCGACCGCACTGCGCATCAATGCCTATTTCGAGTTTTTCGGCGGCGTGGGCTACGATCAGGGCTTCACCGCCAAGGTCGGCGTGTTCGGCACCATCGACATCAACAACGAAAACCGCTTCCTGACGCGCAAATACCTGAAAAATACGAACGAACGCGACGTGCGGGCCAGGTTCCACTCCAGCGCTGGACGGCGAGGCCGGCATCCGCGCGGCGCTGGGCGCGGGGCCGCTCGTGAGACTACGCTGGTCTCGCTCGGCTACGGCACGGCATGGCGGTTTAACGACTGGGAACGAGATCCGCGACTACTGGAGAGCGCCTCGGAGCGGTCTCGGCTCGACCGGCTGGCTGGACGGCGGCACGGCAGGGCAGAGCCTGCCCGCGAACGGCGGCGCGATCGCGGCGAGCGAGCCTGTGGTCAGGATGCAGAGCCGCGATTATCTCGACGAGGAGGAGCGCGTCTGGCTCGGCGGCGGGAGCGGCATCGCGCTCATGAGTCTGGACGAGCCGAGCCGCGTGCCGAGCCATCGAGACCAATTCCCTACCCCTTCAGCACGCCGATGCTGTCGAGGACGGCGATATGCTGGTCTACCTGTCCGACGCGGACAGCACGGACGTGACCGACACCGAGGTGCGCTTCAGCCTGTCGTCTGGCGGCAGCTTCCCCTGACGGCACGGCCATCCCGGACGGCACGACGGTTTTCCGCGACGGCGACAGCGCGCCCGACTTTGACGGCACGGGGGCTTTCGCCGGTGCGGTTCGGCTGCGCGAGGCCGCGACCCTCGGCCTCAAAGGCCGGCACCGAAGCTGAACGAGGGTCAGCAGACCATCCTTCTGAACGGTCTGGAGGTCATGGCGTCGCTCTGGAACGGCAGCGAATGGGGTCACGACGCGCCTGACCGACAACGGCTCGCAGGAGTTCGACTCGGTCATCGCGGCGGCAGACGGAAAGGCCATCGCCGTGTGGCGCGCGGTGCAGACCGATGAAAGCGCCTTCGACTTTACGCGCACAACCGCATCCTGTGCCGCATCTATGACGGCACGAAGTGGAGCGATCAGACTTTATACGCTCTACAACGGCAGCGCGGGCGAGGTCACAGGCATGGACGCAGGAGCTGCTCGCGGACGGCACGGCGGCGGTCGCGTTCTCCGTGCAGCCATTTACTACACGGTCGATACCGCGGCGGAAAACATTGTGCCAGCCATCCGCGCGACCGCTGACGGCAGCCGCGACGAAAAGCCGCAGCTGACCACGGTGGGCGGACAGTTCGTCCTCGGCTGGAGCAGCGTCCGAACGCATCACTGGCGCGGAGCAGCGCGACGTGGGTCTGCGCGTGTTCGGCAAACGGCGCGCCGCAGTCCGGCCTCGCCCGAGTCGCTCCAGCGACATGGTGATCCGCAGGCTCGTTCGACAGCCCGGTTCGCGCGGGCGGGAAGGCGCGCGGAGAGCCTGGACGGAGCTGACCGTCCTGTGGAACGAGCGTGCGCGGGCAAGGACAAGAATGACGTCATCCGCGGTCGGTTCGTGATGTCCGCAGACGGCGGTCTGGTCTCCTCCGCGCCCTCAGTGGCGGCGCTCCCGCACCGGACTCGACCCATGGACGCCTGCGTCACCGGCAGCGGCGGCGGCATCTGCGCCGTCATGCAGGGGCACGACGTGCCAGCAAAACCTGAGAACGACACGGTCAGCTATTCCTATGAGCTGAACGGAAAGACCTATACCGGTACCGGAACGATCCCCGCAGACCCAAACCTGTTCAGCGCCGCCGGGACGTTCACAGACGCTGTCGAGTCGTTTCGGACCACGGTCGACTATACCACGCTCGCCGCCGACAGCTATGTCCCGGTCAGCTTCACCGTTTCCAATCAGGGGCATGCGTGATCGACTGCGTGACGGTCGCGCTCGAGGGCGCACAGACGCAGCACTTTGACGGTCTCTGCGCTCCTGCCCGGGTCAAGGCGGACGCTGTCCGCGGCGGCAAAGACCGGCAGCAGCTGCGCGACCTGAACTACAGTCACGGCGGACTTCACCGGCGCGGCGGAGCAGTCGTGCAGCGGCAGGTGCATCTGGACTACCCGGACGCGGGCATTTCTGCTCCTGACGGGGTCACGAGAAAAGGAACAGGACGGCGTGCGAGGCTTCCCTCGTCCACCTGTACCAGCAGTCCGCGTCTCGCTCGGCCGCACCGACCGGCGCGTGACCGTGGGCGTGTTCCGACCCCGCGTGTGAGACGCCGGTGGACGGCAAATACTTCGAAGGCGGAACGGCGGGCACGTGGGCTTCACGCTCACGCTGACCGGAGACGCGCTCGAGGCGATGGACGACCGGAAACACGCAGGAAATGACGTTCGACATCGCGCAGTACATCGCGGACGCGGGTCCGGAGATCCCCGAGCCGAGGCGTCATGCTGTTCGTCCGGGCGCGGATCGAGCAGCAGCGCGACGGCTGCCCTGCCCGAGGCGGACAGCCGGAACAACCAGAAGAGCCTCACCTTGACGACCTGCTCGGAGCGAGAACACGCCCGTCACCCTGTCGGCCGAGCTCGAGAACGGCAGCGCCGCTTCGGCGGTCGTGCAGGTGGAAACAGTCGCTCCAGCCGCGCAGCGGCACGCTGACGGCGGCGCTGCTCGACCGGAACGGCGCGCTGCTCGAGACAAGGACGCTGGACGGCCTGACGCTGGCGGCGGAGCAGCTCGCGAGAACTGCGTCACCTTCTCGCAGGCCGGCGCGAGGGGTGGCCGTGCGATACGGCGAAGCATCGGACGCGAACACGGCAAACGCCGCGCGCGCATTACGCTGGATTTGCCTGCCGCTGACGCTGGACAGCTTCGACGACAAAGGACAGCGCGGGTGGTCGAAAACGTCGCGGCAGGGCAGTACCTGCTCACCGTCATCCCTGAGAGCCGCGGCGCGTCGGTCTCCGTGAACGGAAAACCGGCGGAAAACGGCATGGCGGTATCGAGGGCGCTCGTATGAGCGGACGGTCACGATAACGGTCAAGGCACCGAACGGCGTCGAGCGCACCTACACCATCCGTCGTGCCGCAGCCGTCCTCTGGCGGCTCGGGCTCCGCCTCCTGCACGCTGACCTTCGAGATGAACGGCGGCGCGGCATCGCGGCGCTGCGCCGGAGCGCAGGCACGACGGTCGACCTGACCGCGTTCACGCCCGCGCGGAGCGGCGTAATATCCCACCGGCTGGTACGCCGACCGTGCGCTGACCGAAAAGGTCACATCGGTCACGCGCTGCAGCAGCCGGACGGTCTATGCCGGCTGGCAGGCGGCGGAGACGGCCGCGTTTGCCGACGTCCCGGCAGGCAGCTATTTCGAACAGGCCGTCCGCTGGGCGGTCGAGAACGGCGTGACGACGGGTATGACGATACGCTGTTCGCCCTGAACGCTGGCTGCACCCGTGCGCAGGCCGTCACCTTTCCTGTGGCGGGGCGCGGCAGGCTCGCTGACCCGAAGTCCGGGTCCTGCTGCCGTTTGCCGATGTCCCGGCGGGCAGCTATTACGCAAAGGCAGTCGCGTGGGCGGTCGAAAACGGCATCACGAAGGGCGTAAGCGGCACGCTGTTCGCTCCAGACGCCACCTGCACCCGTGCGCAGATCGTCACCTTCCTGTGGCGCGCGCAGCAGTCCCCGGCATCGGGCGGCGCGAACCTGTTTGTCGACGTCCGCGCGACGCATGGGTTACTATGATGCGGTGCTTGTGGGCGGCGAAGGAGGGCGTCACTTAGCGGTACAGGGAAGTGTGACATTCTCTCCGGATGTCACGTGCACACGCGGGCAGATCGTCACCCTGATTTACAGAAGCAGGAAGTCAATCTGACTGAAAACGGCATAGAATGCGCAAAAACGGCAAAGGAGCGGCTGGAGCCGCTCCTTTTGATTTACTCGCCGTACCCACGGCAGGGGGATTGTCGGTGCCCACCGACGGGGGGAATTGCCGCCGCCCGGGCAGTGGTAAAAGGGGATAAGACACCGAATGGTTTCTTATCCCCCTCTTGATTCCCCTCATCTTCTTAGACGCGCGACTCCCTCGGTCGCGCGTTCTAAAACGGGGGTTACGGGGCTCGGTTCCGGGCGTCTTTCAGCTTATATACAGCTGAGCTGCCCTGAATTTCGCTTGCGTGGTTTGCCGCGCATAATAGTGCGCGGCCAGACGGTGCAGGGCGGCCGCGTTCTGCCGCGCGAAAAGTCCGCTTCCATCAAGGATGTGCCCTTGTGCACCAGACGTCACTGTGGGCCCCTCGCATTTCGCTGCGCGACCGAAGTCGCAGCAGCGCAAAAAGGTAAGGGGAGTCAAGAGGGACAGGAAACCATATGGTGTCCTGTCCCCTTGTTCCCGCCGTGAACACCGGCATTTCCCCGCCGCCGGGCGGCGGCAATTTCCTCCGCCGTGGGCACGGCGTTTTTTCTCCGCCGCCAGACGGCGCCCCCTGCCGCCGAAGGCGGCAATTCCTCGCCGGTGAACACCGGCGTTTCCATCGCCTTCGGCGGCAATTTTATGATGGCAGGCGGTTCCATCCCTCACACAGGTCGTTTCCTCGACCGCTCACCATCGTGACCATATATCCGTTCTTGCCGAAGTTGAGCGCGACCATCCGGCCGTCTGCCGTATGGAAAATCTGAATGATCACATCCGTCGGCTTCGGCTCGCCGGTAAAATAATTGCTCGGCCGCGTGTTCCCGGTCGGGATATTGCCGCTGCCGAAGGTAGCGCGGACTTGCCTTTTTATCCGCACTGTCCAGATAGGCAGCACCTGCCCGGCGATCCTCCGGCTGGAGGTTCCCTGCCTCGGTGGGGTCGTTCGGGTTCTTTGCAGCGCGTGCAGCGCACCGTTGGTGATGCGCCCCAGTTTGGTCATCTTTTCGCCGCCGATCGTGGATTTGAACTTGCACGACGCGGCAAACTCTCCGGGTACATGGCGTAGCATCTGACACGCCGCCCGCGAGGCCGTCCAGACGTCCCGCGCCTCCGCGATGACGCCCGCTGCTTCGCCTTGTCTATGCAACCGATCAGGGCCGGGATCAGAACGGACGCGAGTATCGCCAGAATGACCAGCACGACGATCAGCTCTACCAGCGTAAAACCCCGTTTATCCTTTATCGACCGCATATCTCAACCTTCTTTACTCGTTTTATTTATGATACTTTTTTTATGATACCGCGTGCGCGGCGGCAAGTCAAACCTGCCTCCCCCGGCTTTCTGTGCAGTTGCAGCGTTAAAACGTTGGAACTTTACAAATTTACGACTTTGCAGCTTTTATGACTTTATAACTTTGTGACTTTGCTCCGCTCAGTGCAGAATATCCTGCAGGGGCGAGATGATGAGCGCTTCGATCACGATCGGCTTGGACAAAAAGCCGTTCATGCCGCAATCGAATGCCCGCTTCGCTCCTCCTCGAACACGTTAGCCGTCATGGCAACGATCGGAAAGCGGCGGCGCGCTGGGTCGTTCAACGCACGGATGCGCCGGGTGGCGGTATAGCCGTCCATGACCGGCATCTGAATATCCATCAGCACCAGATCATAGCGGTCTGCGGGCGAAGTCTGCACCTTGTCCACCGCTGTCGCGCCGTTTTCGGCGGTATCGACCAGAAAACCGTACTTTCATGCGGATCTCCACCGCGATCTCGCGTTGACTCGTTGTCCTCCGACCAGCAGCACG
>VOFC01007230.1_pt1 | contig 59018 bp, 90 predicted proteins | sample 5384161 | NCBI WGS metagenome assembly VOFC01 (sample SAMN12384722, study PRJNA508395) | human gut metagenome | isolation source: healthy gut B | host: Homo sapiens
GACCATTACTAAACAAAGTGAGGAGTTTTTTAAATATTTTGAACGACTCCGGAATATCGGCTGAGAGCATTCAATTAGGTGACAGTCATGTGGATCAAGACTATGATGATGGTAAACTGGACGCCTATGCAAGTAAAGAATTTAAGATCAATATGTTAATCGATATGCCCTTTATTAACTCTATTTTGGAACTAATCAGCGATAAAGGGATACGCAGTAGATGTTGATTTTGAGTATCACGTTACAAATGAAGCAGCTATACACGAAGAACTTTTACAAGAAGCTCTTGCACAATCAAAAAAAGAATGCCGAGGCAATAGCCGCTACAATGAATCAAAAAATCATAGGTATTGATACCCTTGAATATGGTCGCTATGGCGGGGATGTTCATTATCTAAGTTGTGAGCAAGAGCGCGGTTGTGTGATTGGAGAAAGTCATACTCCGTTCTCAAACCGAGTTAAATCTCCGACAAACTACACTATCAGAAAGCATCGAAGTTGTTTGGATCATGGAATAAAAAAGCAGGAATACAATATGGATATTGGTGTTTTTATGGGACAGGCTTGCAGGCGGTCTTCAAGAATACGTTGAGAATTATTGCCTTTATAAGAATCAATCAAAGATTAAGCCGTCATACGATGTCGACTATGAAATTGAAAGCTTAGATGAGTTGCAGAAGCATACCTCAGTTGATGATTATTGGGTCCTTCAAATTGCAGGATGCGAACATATCAATAATCTGCCGATATATTTGCAAAAGCTCGTAATTCAATATTTGCCTCGATTTTTCAAAGATTATCCGGAATATAAATACGTGGATTGCTTGTTTTTAAATCCTACATATGAAGATATCGTCAATAATTTGAACTTGTCAATGTTGTTGTCGGATAAAGCAATGAACGTGATTAAGCGATTGTCAAAACAAGAGCCTTATATCTGTGATGATAAACAATCAATTGACTGGGAAACTTTTCGCGACATGACCGACGAACAATTTGAACAGCATATTGAAAGTTTGCGCAATAAAGAAAAAAACAGCGAAAACCGCATACTGTAAGGCAGTAGTGAAACTGATTGATTATTACGGCTTTGAGTACATTAAAGATAAAAATAAAAGAATCCTTTTATGCTGTTGAAGAAAATGGCAATCATTATAGATATTATTTTTGTTTTGAGGGTAACAAACACATGAAGACTTTTAAGGCAAGATATCGAGAGTGGGCGGCGTATGCGATTATCGATGTCGATAAAGAAACATACGAAACTACTATTGTGGAATATCAACTTCCGTGATTATGGATTGAAAGAAAAAATGATGAAATATAGTAGAAAACATATTGATAACCTTTTCAACGAAGAGATGACCAGAAATGAAGTAAGATCGGTTTTCTTCAAGGCATTAGATAGGCGACTCTATGCATGTTATGAATATGCATGAGTGATTTGATAAAATGAAAGGTAAACAGGTTAGTGTTACGATGAAAGACGGAAAAGTTTTCATCGGAATTCTTGATTGCTGGATTTCGGCACTTGATAACGAACCTGATCCCGAGTCTATCATCTTAAAAACAACTGTGTATCCATTGATGGATTTGTATGTGAAGGATATCCGATTCATTCAATTGATCCCGAAAAACATCAAAGCAAAAACGAATTTGAATGGGATGCTATCTTCGAATAAAAATCTGACAGCCGAAGAAGCGGTATCTTATATTGACGCCGTTGAAACCGAAAAAGATCTTGCTACTTTTTTGCCTATGTGGATAACAAAGCATGGTGCATTGAAGACGATGAATACGATTATGAAGAAGGAACAGAGCCATATAAAAAGGCTTGTGAGGAAACTGATAAGTGGTTTGCTATTGCTGCTCAGTTAAAGGAGAAAATCTTCTCTATTCTTCGTTCCGAAAATATTGACGTTCGAAACGAGGACAAATTGATGTACTTATCCCTTTCATGAAGAGAAACGGATTTATAAACGAAAATGGATGGTGGATTCCTGTTTCATGAAATGGTAATGAGGTTTATTATGTTCCATAAAGTCGAAGGAGGATGGGTTCGTGAATGAAAAAATAAAATTTACTCCCAAACAATTAGCGGAAATTCAATCATTTTTTTCATCGAAATGATTTTACGGCGAATATGACGCTGAACCGTGATTACAATTTCGAAGGTGAACAAGCTGAGATTTTTTGTCCGTACAAAAAACTTTTCGGCGAATACTGGCTCGTAAATCTCCGAAAACTCGGCGTCAAACGGAAGATGAAAAAACTTCTCCAAAGATCATCCGGTCAACTTTTTGGAGAATGCCGACGCTGACTATTTTTCCGAACAGATTTCTGAAATCTACACAGACCCGGAAAAGCTGAGCGAATATATTGATCGCTTTTTTTGAAATGTATGGGGAACCGGTTATGCTCGGCCTTGATTGCTATGCAAAATCGGTAGGCAAAGAGGTTGACGAGCTTACCGATGAAGAAATACATACGATTGTTGAAAAAGTTGCCGGAGTGATTGACGAAACGCTGATTGAAACGGTTATGCAAGGTCAACAGGTTTCGGAAATTTTCGGCATCTCAAAAAAGATTCCGCAGCACGAGGATTTTTCGGAACAGTTGAACCAAGATAAAATAAACTTTTACAACAAGTGGACTCATTGCAAAACCAAGCTCGGCGCGCCGCTCCTTTTCAGCGAGTTATCGGATGATGAAGCTACCAATATTGAAGGCGCAAAAATGTTTTTGCAAATGATCCGGAGGAAGAACGGCGGTATATTTTCCTGCGTGATGAGTTTGCAAAAACCTTAAGCAGCACCGATAAAGAGATATATTATCTTTCGGAAAAAGGACTTACTCAAAAAGAAATTGCCGATCGACTCGGATACAAAACCCACAGTGCGGTCAGCAAGCGGATGAAAATAATGAATAAGGATTTCAAAAAATTCTTAGGCTTTGAAAACTGAATAAGTAAAAATCTACGGCGGTGTTCCCAAAAATGGAGCACCGCCGTTTTTTATATCCGAAAATATTTTTAAAAAGCCTAAAAAATTTTTTCAAAACTCAGGAACAATTTTCGCCTTTCGCTTTGTACTGTATATGGATAGAAAGAAAAATATTTTAACCGGGAGGAAACCAAATTGAACGAAACCAGACAAAGCACAGAAAAAAGATTTTCGGAAGCCGCTTCCGAAAACAAAAAGAAACGCGGAAGACCCACTGTTTACAAGCGCGACCACATGGAAGGCATAGGCAGAGATTTAGAAATATTTGACGGGCGCACGCACAGAACTCATGTCAACCAATACTACCGTGCCGCTGTATTCGGAATTTTTAGAGGAACACAAAGAAATACCCTATCTTGAAGAAATTTTTAAGATGGGTCAGTGCTTATGTATTCAAAAGGATGAAATTATAGAGCAGCTCGGACGAATGTATGCACAGGATGGATATAGCGAAGAAACCATCGTGGAGGCGGCAATGCTGGCAGCAAGATTTTATCACAACGGCAACACCGTGAAAGAAATAGCGGCATATTTACGGCGCGTCAGAAAAGCAAAAAGCTGGGATGTTTAATGTATTTCGGAAACCGCTTCCGAAAAGGAATAATATCGGATCGGCTGAAAAGTCGGTCTTTTATTATATAAAATTTCAGAAAGGAGGCAATGCCCATGATTGTATTATTTTTAATCCGCAGATTAGCGGCACAGGCTTAGCAAGCACTGAATTTGGGTGCCCAAATTCTACTTGCTTGCAAATGGCATCGCATTAGCAAGCATCGCGTTTGGGTGCACACACCGCAAACACACTTGTTAGGGGCTGCCCGCGCCCCTAACCCCCCGAAAAGAAAGGATGGTAATTATCGAAAAAAGAACAGAGAGAATCAAGTTTTGGTTGACAGATAAAGAGTTAAAACAAATCGGCCGCAAAGCAGGAAAGCTCGGTATGAATCGCTCGGAGTATATTCGTCACCTTATTGCCAACTGCAAATTTGTACACACACCGAGCATTGATTATGAGAGCTATTATAATCGGCTTAAATGTATCAGAGATGAAATAAACCACCACTTAATTGTTCTGAATCAAATCGGAACATTGGAGGAGCCGCGGTTTAATCATCTCTGCGAAGAAGCAGTCAAAACAGCAAAAGAATTATCTGACGAGCTGACCGAAAAGCTGGATATTGAAATTGAAAAATCAAGGGAGGTGAATGCTTGAGAAACGGAAAGCACTATGTTCAAGTTCGGATGACAAAAACCGAAAAGGAAAATTTCTTAAGGCTCAGTAAACTGTGCAACGCCCCTGAGAAAACCGTTTTGTATTGGCTTGTAAATGACATGGTTGTCTACGAAAAGCCGCCGGAGACCTTTTTCAAAATCACAAGGTTGATGCTGAGATTGCAAATAAATGTAGATCATATTTGCCTCAGCAGATACGGATTGTCGGAAGCAATAAAGATGAAATATCACAGGTTTTCAAAAGCACTGAACAATTACGATTGCGAAATCATTTACAAAGGATTATTTGCAGAAGCACACTATGGCGAAGGCCAAGAGTGACAACATTGAAAGGCAGTAATTATGAAACACAAACCAAACTGCCGTTTCAATCATATTTTCCTATACACAATTTTCTACAAGAGACGGCAGACAAAAAGAAAAAATGAATTACGAAAAAGGATTATGTTGAATGAAAAACGAAACCAAAATGTCTGCCGAAAAGGTAGTAAAGCAACCCAAACCGAAGCTAATGAACATTAAACTCGAAAAGCTTCTCCCGTTTTGAGAATCACCCGTTTAAGGTGCTTGACGATAGCTCCATGACCGAGCTTGTAGCGAGTATCAAAAATACGGACTGCTCAATCGCGTTATCGTCCGACCGATTGAGAACAACACTGAAGAATATGAAATCATATCCGGTCACCGCCGAGTACACGCCGCTGAGCGTCTTGAAATGAAAGAAGTCCCTGCGGTTGTTCATTTTATCGACCGTGATGAGGCCACGGTTATGATGGTAGATTCCAATTGTCAGCGTGAGAATCTAACGCTTATGGAAAAGGCTCGTTCTTACCGTATGAAAGCAGACGCATTATCTCATCAAGGCAAATCTTTGGGACAGAATGTCCCGAAGTCCGAGGACAATCGAACTACGGCAAAAATAGGTAATGAAGCCGGCGACAGCTATAAAACCGTTCAAAGACTTATTCGCCTAACCTACCTTGTTCCCGAACTTCAGGAGTATGTGGACAAAGGCAAGATGAAAATGCTCCCGGCATATGAACTATCATTCCTTGATGAAGAAGCACAGAGGGATATTGTTGACAATATTGATGAAACCGAAACTTTTCCGTCCCACGCACACGCTCGCCGCATGCGTGCCGCATTTGAAGAAGGTAAACTTGACTACGATGCTGTAACTCAAATCATGAACAAGCTGAAACCAAACCAAGTGGAAAAGCTCAAAATCCCAATGGACGATATACGCAAGTATGTGCCGAAATCCATGACACCCGCTGAAATGCAGGCATATCTTCTCAAGCTCGTAAAACAGGATTACGACCGTCAGCATAATCGCGATGCGAGATAAGGAGAGCTTATGAATAAGTTTATTGTAGGCTTCGGCGCCACACCTCAGGAATATGTTATTAACGGTGTAAGATATGTGATTGAGTCGAGATTTCAAAAACCCAACTATAAAGAACCCAAAGAAAATACTATGCTGAATAATTGTATAGGTAGTTATCTTACAAGCGATTTCGCAGATTTGCCGTCTGTCGGTACAAGTAATATAATAAACACCGAATATGATTGTACGGCTGCCGGGAAGGAGGATAATAATGCAGCCGAAAAAGAATAACAAAATCGGGATAACGGCGCTTTATTGCCGGTTGTCCCGTGACGACGGAATGGACGGTGAAAGCAATTCAATTGTCAATCAAAAAACGCTGCTTTCGCAAAAGGCAAAGGAAAAAGGATTGACCGATATAAAATTCTATGTGGACGACGGATATACAGGGACAAATTTCAATCGACCGGGATTCGGGCAGTTAATATCGGATATTGAAATGGGATATATCTATGCCGTAATGGTAAAAGACTTATCTCGACTCGGACGAGATTATGTTTCGATCGGAAATTACACCGATGTATATTTCCCCGATCACGATATTCGGTTTATCGCCGTAAATGACGGAATAGACAGCGAGGAGGGCGAGAGCGAAATTGCCCCTTTCAAAAACATCTTAAACGAAATGTATGCACGGGATATATCTAAGAAAATTCGTTCATCACACAGACTGAGGGGCAGTATGGGTGAGCCTTTATCTCAACTGCCCTACGGATATATGAAATCCGCTGAGAACAAAAAAAGTGGGTTATCGACCCGGAGGCGGCAGAGGTGGTAAAAAGCGTATTCAAAATGTGTCTTGAGGGCAAGGGCAACGAAACTATCGCGCGAATATTGCAGGAGAAACAAATACTTGTTCCTATGGCGTATTGGCAAAGCAAAGGACTGCCGAGAGGCGGAAAGAAAACGCAGCCTAATCCGTACAAATGGTGCAAGACAACAATTCAAAAGATTTTGTCTCAGCAGGAATACTGCGGTGATGTAATCAACTTCAAGACCTGCTCAAAGTCTTTTAAGAACAAAACAAGACTTCCTAACGATCCTGAGAATTGGGCAATATTCAAGGATGTTCACGAGCCGATTATTGCACGGGGTGATTTCGAAAAGGCACAGGCACTCATAGCCAAAAACAAAACGCCGTGCTCCAAAGCCGAAAAACGGCGAGAAAAAGCATATTCTGCGATTTGCTGTTCTGCGGTGATTGCCACGGTAAGCTTCGTCATCATACGAATACTATCAACAAAGATATACACTATTTCGTATGTGCCAACAACAAGGTAGATTACAGAGGTGACTGTCCCGGCAGACACTATGTCAGAGCAGACGCTATTGAGCAGGTGGTAATGCTTGAACTGCGAAGGATGGCAGAGTTTTTGGCTGCGGATGAGGAAGCCTTTGCCGAGCTTCTCGCCCAAAAAAGACCGACAAGGAACTGATGAAAGAAAAGAGGCACGATGAAGAGGAACTTCAAAAAGCAATTATGCGAAACGATACCGTGGCAAAACTTTATGAAAAGCTATATGAGGACAACGCTACCGGCAAGGTAAGCGACGAATGGTTTATGCAGCTGTCCCACAAGTATGAAACGGAAAGGCTGGAGCTGAAAGCAAAAATTAAAACGCTTCGTCAAAAGCTTTCCGAATGCGGACAGCGAGAACAGGAACGCGAGAATTTCACTTCGGCAATCCGCAGGTTTATGCGAATGGACAGACTGACCGCACCGCTTCTGCGTGAACTGATCGACCACATTGATGTGTTTTGAAACAAGAAGGCACCGGCAAAAGCCGAACGCAGAGAATCGTTATCTATTATCGCTTTGTCGGATATATGGAAATACCCGAGGTATCTCAAAGACCTCGCATCAAAGCAGACACCCGAAAGGCGTTGCCGTGGAGTATCTTACCGAGCCACTTCCAGCATAACAAAAGAGCAGGCATCCCGCCTGCTCAGTACATAAATCCGTATCAAGACAAAAAAATCGAGTATTCATAAATTCAAATCCCTTATGAATACTCGATATGGTGCGAGTGACGGGACTTGAACCCGTACGTCATACAACACACGCCCCTCAAACGTGCCTGTCTGCCAATTCCAGCACACTCGCAGTTGTAAGCGCTCATAACTTTCGAGCGCTCGATCATTATATCATTACACTGCATGAATGTCAACACTTATTTCGACATTTTTAATATTTTTTTATTTCAAGTCTTTGAGAGCACACCGGTGCTTTCTTACCGCTTCATAATATTAAGAACAACCAGATAAACACCAAGCAGCAGCAGCGACGGATTCGACGTATTTTTCACTGCAACCGCCGCACCTGCAACAACCGAGCCCACAGCCGTAAACAACGATATAAACGAAAAAACAAATTCCGGCGAACGCAGCTTTAATGATCTCAGCAGTATCAGCATCAGTGTTCCGCCGTCAAGTCCCCTTAACAGGCAGCATATTTACCGCCCCGACTATAAGCTGCACAGCCGCAAATGCATAAGCGGTCACGCTGTCTGTCACTCTGCCGATAAGCAGCAGCATAATCGCTGCGGCAAAATTAGCGGCTGGTCCGGATACTGCAATAAACGCGCTGTCAGCGGCAGTCTTATATGCATTTCCCGTTATAAGTATGCCTGCCGGACAGCATTTGACCGATCCCGGTGCACAGCCGGAAATTTTCATAGCTGCCATATGCCCCAACTCATGAAGTGTTGCAGCGAAAAGCGAGGCAGTCATTAGACCTGTTCTGTCCATTATCAGAAGAAATGCGATCATAACCGCAAACGGTACTGAAATTTCAAAGGAAATTTTAAACAGTCTGAATTTCATACGGCAGTCGTCTGATCCCCCAATATCCATCTCGGGTCAATCCTGCATCCGCCTACTCTTATTTCAAAATGCAGATGCGCGCCCGTAGACCGCCCTGTGCTGCCCACAAGAGCCACCGTTTCTCCCCTCTTTACATATTCCCTTCCCTGGCTACAAGCTCACTGCAATGCCCATAAAGCGTTTCTACGTTGTCGTTATGCTTTACTATTATATAATAACCGTATGAGTCGCTATAGCCTGCCGCGGTCACCCTGCCGTCATATGCACACATTATGGGCGTCCCGGTGTTCGCACCTATATCTATACCGCCATGCATACGGTACTGACCGGTTACCGGATTTGTCCTGAACCCGTAATCCGACGTCAGTTTGCCTGATACCGGCCACAGAAAAGTATTTACCGTATTCCCCGACTGCCGCCACGGTTTTTGCTGTTTGCGGATTATTTATGTACCCGGTAACCGTCCCTTCAATAGGATCGGACTGCATGTCGTCGGAACTGTTGCCGCTATTACCGCCGCCGGCGTTTTCCGGCTTGTTTTCCTCCAATTCGCTGGCTAAAGGCTCGCTGCTGTCTGAGCTGACATCTTTCTCATTCGGCTTGAGAACATCGCTTACAAGCGTGATATCATCAAATTTTTTGTGATATAAAGCGGACAATTCATCATACATTTTACCGCCGAAAATTCTGATTCCCACCGCAAATCCGAGTATTATCAGCACGGTAACGATCTGTAGGATCAGTATTGCAAACCGCGTATCGGTTGTTTCCCTCTTATCTTTGGGCATATTATCCTGCATATAATCATCCTTTCATTCGGGCTGATTATATATATGCAAAAAAGCTCGGACAAAGCACCAAATATTAAAAAAATACCGCCGACAGGTATATCTTTACCATGTCGGCGGCAGCTATATTTTAGTTATATGAGATACTTCCGTTTGTCACGAAAACGCCTTTTATGTATTTGTCGGTCGGCACACTGTCATAGTCTACACCCTGAAGTTCCAACAGCTGAGACAGAGTGCAGAAGCGGTATCCCTTTTCATAAAGAGCAGGCAAAACTTCTGCCAAAGCGTCAAGCGTAACGCCGCTTGTATTGGTTGAGTGGCAGCCAATTATCGAACCGCTTTTGAGGGTCTCCTGCAGTCAGAGCATTGACAATGCTCTCTTTGGTAGATACGCCTCCCGGATAGTCGCTGAGGGCGATAGTTGACGCTATAGCCGGCATTTTTTTATTGACGACAGATAGTTCCACATATATTGATTTTCTGAATACCCACCGCCTCTGAAGAATTTACAGTCGTAGCCGAGATTTTCTTTGTACCACGCGTTTACATTTTTTAATTTCTTTTTCGGTCTCACTTCTATTTTTTATTTCAGAGAGGGTCGAATGATTGTCGGAATGGTTTGCAAGCTCATGTCCCTTTGAGCATAGCATATTCCGGAAGCGCCGCGCCATAACCTCTGAGGCCCCGTCCTGTAAAGAAAAAATGTTGCAGCGCCGTAGTACGCATCAAATGAAACGATTATCTTGGTCGTGACATTGTTGCCGACCTCAGAAAATACCGGTCCGTCATCAAAGGTGAATGCAATCAGTTTATAATCCTCCGGATGCAAAAACCACTGATTGTCATTATAATATTTCAGCTTTACATCGTCTATATCATATATTGCTTTGCTGCCCGAATTGCCGGACACGCTGTTTTTGACATCGACCTGAGACATGTCGCTTACCGCAAGCTTATATTGGAACAGCTCCGAAACTGTCACAAACCTATACCCTTCCGAATAAAGCTGCTTACATATCCTATCGAGAACACTCGCTGTCGTTGCAGACGTGCCATGCATAAGGACAATCTTGCCGTCATAGGCGTAGTTTACAACTGCGTTGTATATATGTTCCTCTGTCGTTGTATCAGACCAGTCAGAAACAGCTGTATTGGCGTTTGTGCCGCCGTTTACATCCTGATTTCCGGCTATAAGCGGCATATTGACCGTTGAGCACGCCTCAAAAATTATGTCGTTTGTAGTAAGGTTGCTCGCCCTTACAAACTTCATGTCATAATTCAAAGCGTCCTTGATTTTATCGTTAAGCGGCTTTATCTGCTCGTTTATATAGTCATCTGCTGAATATCCGGACGGTTCTCAAGGTATCCGCTTGAAATATTGGAGTGGGTATATGTGTGATTTCAAGCTCAAACCCGTTGTCAAGCGCATACTGCAGCTGATCGGTCCCGTATTTGTTGACACTGATGCCGGTTATGAACATTGTGCCGGCTCCGCAGTACTTTTTCAGTGTGTTTATAATCTTAACCTGCGGATTTGAAGGATTGGAAGCGTCAGACGCGGTCGGTCCGTCGTCAAAGGTCAGAGCAATCAGCTTATAATCCTGCGGATGCTTTTTCCAGTCGCTGCTCGGTGTTTCGTCAAAATCGACCGGTATCTGCGCGTCATAATCAATATTCATAACACGATACCTTGCCGTGATCTCATACCACGACACTTCCCCTAACGTATAATAGGAATACGTACCGCCCGTGCGTACATACATGACCGATGAGAACCTGTGGTAATAAGCGTTTTTTGCCGCTTTCGGACGAAAGTCCGGTAAGAATCAGCTGATATGCCGTCTGGTCGTTGGTCTCGGAATAAACGATGTCGGTTGTTCCCTTTTTGTAGCACGCGGCGTGGCGTACATATGACGAAATATTGCCGTCGAGCTTATACCAGTCCGGATTATTGCCGACCGCATGTGACGGTGCTGCGACAAATCCGATCTCGTCGGCTTTTGCCTTTATATCATTTGAAATTATACCTCTGAATCTCAGTCCTGCCGAAACATAATCGGTATTATCATCAGCCTTGGTTTCGGTCCTTATCGAATAGGCGGTATCAATGCTCTGCTCGTCTGCAACAGCGGAATCAACCGTCTCGATCTCTATTATCTGAAGGTTGTCAAAATATACTGTGGCATTGTTCGCGCCAAAAAGGAAGTGTATATCCTTGCTCAGAAATTGCTCTGATAAGATGATATATCAGCCAAAAGAGCCGGATCGGATGTGTCGATCACAATACCGTAGCGCGCCCACTTCTTCGACATTTTAAAGTTCTGATATGTAGTCCTGGTGCCGTCTATATAAAGTTCGACCCCAAGATCGCTCGTCTGCCAACCGGTGAAGAAATATCTGCAATATACGGTATTTGAACCGTTCAGTCCGATTATCGTATTTATCCCGGTATCGTCCGACTCAGATCTTGCATCATAATATATATAGTATTTTCTGTTTTCCTTAATTTTAAAATCTTCAAAGCCCAGACGCGCTATATTTCCTGCAACCAATTTCAATACGCTGCCGTGCTCACCGTCCGTAACTACAGAAGTTTCCGTACATCCCGAAGCTGTAATATAAGCATCGGCAACCGTATCATCCATGGTATGCAGACGGCTTTCGCCATATTCATACGATGTCACTGTCTGCACGGTAAGATTATCTATTGCAAGATATGTATCGTAGCTGCCGTTCCAGCCGGGATGCATACCGATAGCAAGCGGCTCGGTCTGATCGGCTTTTACAGTAAAGGTACAATAAGCCGTCTGCCATTCGGTATCCTTGGTCAGAACGGTTGATGTATCGCCGAACGAGCAGGCTGCAGGACTTGAGTCTATCAGCGTTGCTCTTTTTGCAAGGTCATAGTCCGAAATAGATGCTGCAAGAGGATCGGGCAGGAGCCAGATGCTCATTGTTCTGCCGACGCCGCCCGAACCGGCAAGGTATTTGTAATCATACTTCAAACGATAGGTCTTGCCTGCCTCGCAGTAGAACAGATCGTTTCTGGCATTATTTTTAAGGGTCTCGTCACTGCTGCGCTGAGTTACCGGATTTTCACCGACCGTACCGTTTTTACCTATATAAAACGTACCGCCATTGTTGGCTTTATTATATAAATAAAGGTAACCTCTGTCTTTATCATAATTTATTGTTGTAAGACCTCTGTGCGACGGTATACCGTATGGCTCAAGACCGTCGAATGTAAAGAGAAACGCTTGTTCTTTTGGTCTCAACTGTGCCTTCCAGTGCATTGGACGTACCTGCACATGCAAGCATAGATAAAATGCATGCAAAACACAGAACGATACTCAAAGCTTTGCTTAATTTACGCACTATTTACACCCCTCAAACTGTTTTTAAGTAAGTATAGCACAAATTAAGCATATATGTCAATAAATTTGGTGATTTTACAATGATTTTTGTTGATTTTATCAAATTATTTCGTTTTTGATAAATCGTACGATATCTTTTATCTCCTTCACCGCCGACAAGGGTCAGCTTTTTTCCGTTCACTTTAAAATCATATGTAAAATCTCTTATATTTTCATTTTCAAAATCGATGCTCAAAACATTGCCATTTATTGAATAAGTAAAAGCGTAGCTGTTTTCGGGAAGCTCAAGCAACCCGTTTCCATCGCCGTCAAAGCTGTAATATGTCACTCCGTCAAGATCCCACCTGCCGCTCAGAGAATCTTTTGTTAAAGCACAGCTTAAAAAAGAGCAGTGCCGCGACGGTAATTATTATTGCACCCGACAACAGTATTGTACAGAATTTGAACCGTTTTAAACGTTTGCTCTTTGCTTTAGCCGGAATACTATGGCGACCGCTGCTGTCCTTCGGCTGAGATCGGCTGTTTCGTCTTACAACATTTCTATGCTTACCGCTATGGTTGTTCATCTCATCAACTCCGTTTGTATATTGTTTTCCTAAGAATAATACACAATAATGTTGTTATCTTTCAAAAAAAAAGATATCGTTATTACCTGCAAAACGGGCGGCAGCAGACAATATCCGTCACCGCCCGTTCTTATACTTCCTGTATAAAGGCAGATTATTACTCAGCTTTCTTCTTATGATAAGAACAGCCATTGTCACCAGCCCTGCGGCTGAAACGAGCAGCAGAACTATCCACACTACAGGATTGCTTGCATCTCCGGTTGCAGGTACATCCGGAGTTTTGCCGGAATCGTTGCCAGGATCGGTAGGTGTCGGCGGAGTAGGCAGAGTGGGCTTTTGTGCGTTGTAGCTGTTTGTGAACTCAACAAGAGCCTCGCCCGGCTGATCGTCGGTCAGAACGGTCTCTCCTACCGGCTCATATTCGTCTCCAACCTTGCGGTATACTCTGAAGCCGGAGAGTATGTTGTCGCCGAACTCGGGAACTACTCTGTAGACAGTCTCGTCATAAGTCCAGCCCTTGGTGCTTCCCTTGACTTCGGTAAAGTCAAAACCGTCGCTGATGTAGTTTATTTTGCTTTCCTTGATAGTGAATACAAACGAACCGGTATAGGTCTTCTCACCTTCGGTCTCAAGAGTATCCTTTACCATTGTGCAGTCAAGAACATCCGGAATTTCGGATATTGCAAACTTGAAGGTCTCCTTAGTGGGATCCATTTCGCCGGTCTTTTGACAATGACCTTGAGCGGCAGCTCGATCCTCACATCTTTGTCCTCAAGTCTCGGCACCATGATATGTCCGCAAGCATCGCACTTGACGTCGTTCTCATAATCAGGCTCATCACGGTCGGGAGTATGAGCGGCGGTCGCGTTGTAGGCGTCGTGATACTGGGATCATTATAGCACAATTTTTAACACTTACAAGCATTTTAAGCATAATTTTTACAGAAATTTTGGAAGAAAGATCAAAAAGCAGAGGCTGCCGTACCGACCGACTGCCTCTGCCTTTAAATGTTGATATCTATACCTCTTATATCAGCTATTGATGTAACGTCCCGTAAGTATTGCCCCAACAAGTGAGGCTATAAAAGTGACCGGTGCGAGCCTTACGAAAAGCCATTCAAACACATGGAACGCCGTCCCTAAAACAGCCGTTTGCGGATTGTTGTAGTTCCAGCCAAGATACGGGCTGTTTAAAAAAACAGCAATAAAATTAAAATCATCACCGAAACAACGCAAACAGATATAAACAGCCAATGCAGTATTTTTCCTCTTACCGTCTTTTTCCTCGCAAGCTGCAGATTTATCACCTCAAGCCTTTCGGAAATTGCTTTGAGGTTGTCTGCCTCAGACACTGTCACGGTTTCACCGAGCAGGGTGCTGACAGGCGCTCCGAGCGCTTCCGAAATTGTGATAAGCATATCCGAGTCCGGAACAGACAGTCCCTGTTCCCATTTCGAAACGGTCTGGCGAACCACATTCAGTTTTACTGCAAGTTCCTGCTGAGACAATCCTTTTGATTTTCTTAAAGCTTTTATGTTTTCGTTCAACACAACGGATGACCCCTTTCAAAGTTGTTACCGTCATTGTATCAGAGAACAGCCGTTGCCGCAAGCAACGCATGTTAACATTTGCGTTTTATCCGTCCTGTTTTTCAAAAGTTGCCCCCTTCGTCATACGGAAGGTGATCAGCACCATGGTTATCATCAGAGCGAAGAAGAAAATGAGATACACCGGCATGACCGAAAAGCCTATTTTGTTTCCGATAAGTCCGAAAAAGCGGCGGTATAAATGTTGAACCGACATACGCGCTTGCCATCTGTATGCCGATAATGGCACCTGAATTTTCCGCCCCGAAATTATAAGGCGTCGAATGGATTATGCACGGATATATCGGCGCGCAGCCGAAGCCTATTACAAGGAAGGCTATAAACGCTGCTATATATGAGGAAACCGGTATAAACAGCATCAGTATTCCAAGGCTCAAAACGCATGTGCCTAAAATTATCATTTTTCTGTCGCCCAGCCTGTCGGTTATAAAGCCGCTCAAAAATCTGCCGGCAGTGATGCCGATGTAAAACAAAGCAGCAAACGAAGCGGCGCGTTCCGCCGGTATACCCTTTACCTCGGCAAAATATGTGCTTGCCCAATGCATTGCCGTCGCCTCGGCGGCGCAGTATGCAAAAAGCCCGTCAAAAGAAACGGGACGCCTTTTATCTTCAGCGCACCTATAAGTCCGACACTTTTTCCGCTTTCACTGTTTTCTTCTTTATTGACATTCCACACAGGCAGCGTTACTGTCAGAAGCAGCGCTATTGCAAGCTGAATAAAACCAACTGTGCGGTAGCTGCTGTTCCATGTGCCGCTTTTAAGTGCATGACCCATTATGAAAGGACTGATGATGGTGCCCACTCCCCAAAAGGAATGGAGCCAGCTCATATGTTTGGCTTTGTAATGGAGTGCTATGTAGTTATTGAGTGCCGCATCGATGGCGCCTGCTCCGAGACCGTAAGGCACTGCGAATGCAAGCAGCATCCAAAAAGCTGTTTGAAAACGAAAAGCCAAAAAGAGCGATAACGGTCAAAAACACACTTGCGACGGTCACATACCTCGTGCCGAATTTTCTGGTCAGTTTATCTGATAAAAGGCTTGATATTATTGTACAGCCCGATATAACCATAGATACTATTCCCATAAATGATACCGGAACGCCGAGTTCCGCGTGCATGGCAGGCCAGCCGGAGCCTAAAAGCGAGTCCGGCAGCCCGAGGCTTATAAACGCAAGATATATGAGTGCAAGCAAAAGTAAGTACATAAGGTCACCTTCATTTTAGGCTGGGGTGAAAATGCCGGACAAATAAAAAATCCCCATTCTTACGAATGAGGATTTTTTTTGGTCGAGGTGACAAGACTTGAACTTGCGGCCTCTGCGTCCCGAACGCAGCGCTCTACCAAACTGAGCCACACCTCGTTTTGAGCACCACGTTATTATATATGTTTTAAATGTTTTTTGTCAAGACCTTTTATTGATTTTTAAAAACTTTTTGTTAATAGCCCCCTGCACATATGCAGCCCGCAGCACAAAAGGCACCGCAGGCTGCCTCTGCTTTATTCGGTATCAGACTTGTCGTCGGGATCAGCGCTATTTTCACTGCCGTCTGCATTGGGATTTATGCCGGTTATTGAGTTTCTGCTTTTGTTATTTACAAGCACAACAACTACCGCCGCAGCAGATACGGCAACCACAGCCGCTGCCGCTGAAACGACTATCCAAATGATCGTATTTGCGTTTGTATTTGTGTTTGTGCAGTCTGTACCGTTTGCGGTCCCTGTCTGGTCGCTTCTGCCCGGCATATTGGTACCGCCTGCATTGTCGCCGTATGCATCGTGCTTGTGTGGATAGCCGTGCTGTTCTTTTCAAGGCGCGCCATTGATCCGGTTGTTAAGGCGTCCGAGCGGCAAAAACAGTTTATAACCGATGCAAGTCATGAGCTTAAAACGCCTATAACGGTCATAGCAACAAGCCTCAAGGTGCTTGAAATGGAAAACGGCAAGCAGAAGTGGATCGACAAGGCGGTGTCTCAGACCGAAAAGCTGACCGAGCTTGTAAACTCTCGTCACACTGTCGCGCATGGATGAGGAAAGCACTCCGCTTAAAATGAGCGATTTCAATATAAGCAGTTCCATTTCGGAGGTCGCGGAATCATTTGTTGATTTTGCAGCGTCCAAAGGGCACATGCTTAGCATCGACATAGAGCCGGATATCGTATATCACGGTGATGAATATGCGGTGCGGCAGCTTGTATCAATACTGCTTGACAATGCGGTAAAATATTCTATAAAGAACAGTGAGATAACATTTTCACTTGCAAAATCCAAAAAAGGCGTTACGATCACAGCCGAAAACAAGTGCGGCGGAATTGACGACGACGACATAAAGAAGCTGTTCGACCGTTTCTACCGTCCCGATAAATCAAGAAATTCAGCCACGGGCGGCTTCGGGATAGGGCTGTCAATAGCCCGTGCCATTGTTGAAGGGCACGGCGGACACATACATGCCGAAAATGCCGACGGCGATGTGATACGTGTTGTAGCAGAGCGAAGGTAATTTAATTGTATTTAATATAATATAAAAAACCGATCCCGTTGACATATGATAGTGTCAGAGGGATCGGTTTTTAAAATGTGTTTTAGTTTAGAGGTATAGAAAAATGAAAAACCCATTTAACACTTATAGGTCGGGGTCACCACTCCCGGCGATTTGTTTTATAGCCATATAGAAATAAATTTTAGTTTATAGGTGTAAAAAACGATAAGCCCTTGTCTCCCTTGCCTAAAGGGAGGCACAAGATTTCATATGCCTTTATGCGGATAAGCCAAAATTTAACGGTTAAATAAGCAAATTAAACGCGGCAGGAGCCGAGCCCTTGCCCTACGTCAGTCAATATGTTATTTCACCGCTAAATTAAATTTTCCCTACGTCTTGGTTATTATTTCAGTTTTCTCAACTCTTTACGCTTCTTTGCCGCTTCATATTCCCTTTTTTCTTCATTGGTCGATAATATCAGCGGCGGTACTGCCGTCGGGCGTTCATTCTCATCAAGCGCGACCATAACAAAATATGCTTTATTGATTGTGTTTCTTGTTCCGTTTAAATGCTCAACATAAGATGTTATACAGACCTCCATTGATGTTTTGCCGACATAGGTCAGCTTACCGCACAAAACTATTAGATCATTTGCGTATGCCGGCTTTATGAATTCCAGGCTGTCGATTGCTACCGTTGTGACATTTCTGCCTGAATGACGGCGAGCCACTATACCTGCTACAATATTCATCCAACTGACCAAAGTACCGCCGAAAAGGCGTTTATAGCCGTTGAGATCAGCGTGATTTACGAGATGCACCTGCTCAGTGTATGACTCTGCCGGCGTTTTTCCCTTTTCCATGATCTTCTCTCCTCTGAAGGATTTTTTTGTATTATATTATTTCCGCACAAGAATGTCAAATTCAAAATATAAGACCGCAGTTCCCTGCGGTCTTTTTTTCTGTAAAAAAAATTATTGCACACTCTTTCCGCCGTCTACGAAAATGCACTGGCCGGTCATATACCTGCCCTCGTCAGAGCAGAGGAGCGACACTATCCCTGCACAGTCGTCCGGCTTTCCGTAAAAGCCTACCGGTATAGAGGCTGTTACCTTCGCGGCATACTGGGGATCAGACAAAGCCTCAACGTTCCGGTCAGTATAAATAACGCCCGGCGCTACATTGTTTACCGTTATTCCGAACGGCGCCAGCTGAAGCGACAGAGATCTCACCATATTGGTCTGTGCCGCCTTTGCGGCAGAGTAAATGAGCATGTCGGGATGCGGTTTTGCCTCCTGAACACTGCCTATTGTGACTATCCTGCCCCACTTTTGCTCCCTTCTTCATATGGGGGACTACTGCTTTTTATCAGCATCAGCGACGATACAAAATCACAGTTGAGCTGATCGTACACCTCACACAGCTCTATTTCATCCCAATGCTTTTTCTTATCTGCAGTGACGCATTGAGCACCAATGCGTCTATATCCCCTGCATTTGACGCTAAAAGCGCCGTTTCCGACGTTTTGCAAAGGTCAGCTCTGATAACGCTTGCCCTGCCGCCGTTTTCTTCTATCAGCCGTCTTGTCTCATCAGCTTTATCGGTATTTCCGGCGCAGTGAACTATCACCTCATATCCGTCCTTTGCAAGCCCCAGTGCAAGCGCTCTGCCGATGCCGCGCGACGAACCGGTCACAAGTGCACGTTTAATTTTTTGCATATATATTCTCCTATCAGAATACAATTATTTCATCTATCGGAGCATCACCCTTATGGATCCCGAAGTCATATGTTTTTCCGTTTATATTAAGCGTATATTCACCGAAAAATCCCCGGAAATCAACATATCCGTTTCGGTCGGTCACGAGCTGCTCCTTTGTGTGCCATACCTCATGGGTCAGCTTATAAAGTCTGTCTGCCGATTTTTTGGGAGTATAATCGTGATGCAGCAGACCGCCGCGCACGCGATTTTCATTCCAACCGCCACCAAGTACAAAAGCAAAGCCGTCGGGCACGTTCCAGTAAACGATATCCTGCACCGCCTCATGGCTGAAGCAAATGCTGTAAAACAGCTCCAGAAGGTCTGCCTGAAGTTCCTCGTCCTCAGGTGTGTCACCAAATGTCGGTATAGTAACTTCGGTAAGCTCAAGCGGCAGTCCAAAGGTCGCCATTATATCAAGCCCTTTAAATATTAAAGCCGGATCGATCATACTAATATGACCTGTATTGGAAATCTCTTTGTCGTATTCCTCATCATTTTTTGCACGCGCACCTACAAAGATATGATGCTGAAGACCTATTTTATCAATAGAAACCCCGCTTTTGAGCGCATTTTCAACAAGCATAAAGTAAGCGTTCCTGTAGTCCTGCTTTGCAAGACCGACAATAGAATTACCTTCATTTATAACGAGTGTCTCGTCGGGAAAATACTGCCTTGCAAGAGAAAACGCCCATTCGACTATATCATGCTTATCGCTGACAACACTTTTATGCGTCCAACCTGCCTCCTCCAGCAGCTCGTTTATTACTTCTATCTCTAAAAGTCTGCCGCTGTATCTTTCGGCGATCTGACGGAAGCGCTCTTTATAATGCTTTTCCATTTCCTTCATGTCGCCAAAGGGAAGCCAATCGGGTATGAATTTATCGTAAACAAGACAGTGCAGCTTCGGCGTAATACCGTTCTCCTCGAAGTATTAAAAGCCGCGATCAGCTGTCGACCGCCGCCATACCTTAGGGCTGTTTTTATCATATCTTGGTTTTCCCTCTTCCGGCTCCAGACCGTCCCAGTAAAAAGGAACGGTAGCAAGGTTGAAATATTTTTGAAAGACTCGCGGTATTTTAAGTTGTCATCATCATTTTCAAGTTCGTCAAGCATAAATATGTTCGCGCCGAAGCCGAAATCATGGGTTTGCTGATCTATGGTAACCTGTTGATTTGCAAGTGGTCTGCCATTTTCGTCAACTATCTTCAGCTTGCAGTAGCCCTTACGGTACTTTTCGATGCCGTCCTTTATCCTTGCATCGAAAGCCTCCTTATTCTGGTTGTAGCCTTCGGTCCATATTTTTCTTTTTTTCAGCGGTGGTCATATCGTTTGCCCCCTTATTTTAAGCACCCGTTAAAGTGCGGTCTGCGTATCGTTAGGATCGCCGTTTCGTGCCAGATCATACTCCTTTGACCAGTCAAGATCACGGTATTCCTCACCCCTCGGATCGGTCTTTATCCAGTCGAGCAGCATGTCGAGCATGCCTTCCGTCCATGTATTTTTATCGATCTGTGCGGTGGTGAATTTGCCCCCTTGCAGATCATTTCAAATCCGAAATCATCCTTGACATGGGTCTTTGCAGCTCCCTCTACAACGTCAGCTACCAGGTGTGACGGTATAAAGAGTACTCCTCCGCCGGCACCAAATACAACATCGCCCGGCAGACAGACTGCGCCGCCGAAGTTTGTTATATCATTCCAGTCCTTCATCACAAATTCGCGTATCGGTGTCGGATCAATACCGCGGTAATATACTTGAACATCGGGCACCTTTTTTCATTTGTTCAATGTCCCGTATACCGCCCCATATAACCGCTCCGCCGTTTTTGGTGCGCTTTTGCAGTGCGGTCGTGAGGTTTCCGCCCAAAATGTGCCTTTATATATTTTATCATACATATCGCAGACCACAACATCGCGCTCGTAAAGGTGGTCAATGACCCACTGGTTATAGTTGCCCTGTAGTCCGTCTTCAGCGCCTCTTTTTAAACTGGACTTCGTGCAGGTCCGGTCTTGTCGGACAATATGTACATGTGACCGCTCTGCCGACCAGTTTACGGTCATCGTTATGCAGGGTGTTCAGCAGATTTTTTCTCCGCCGCCTACAAACTGGTGCTCGTATCCTAACACAAAGATAGGCTTCCACACTTCTTCCAATGTCATTCCGTAAAGCGCGTCAAGGTATTTATCCGGTACATAAGGTCTGCCGTCGGGCAGGCGCTCGCCATGCCACAGAGGTGTCAATTCTATTATTTTTTCTCTGTCATTAAAGTTCATTTTTCGGGCTCCTTTTTCTGCTTCATGAGCCATTCCCACAGTTCATCCATGGCAAAGGCTTGATCCCATGAGTTGTGATCGGCGTTTTCAAAAACCGTTATTTTGGCATGTCCGCCGTTTTTGTTGATCTGCCTTATCATTTTTATGCTTTCCTCCGGCAGCACAGTGCTGTCAAGCGCACCATGGAACGCCCAGACCGGCATATTTTTAAGCCTTGCGGCATTCCAGTACATTCCGCCGCCGCAGACAGCCACCAACGCCGCAAAAAGCAAAGGTCTCGTCATCGCCAGCTGCCACGCAGCATACGCCCCCAGACTAATACCTGTAAGGTACACTCGGCTTTTATCAACGCCGTCAGCATTCACGGCAGTTTCAGTAAAATCAATAAGCGTTTCAAAAGCTCAAACCAAGTATTGCCCCAACACTGCGGTGAAACGATCCGCGCAGGTAGCTTCCTGCCCTTTTCAAGCTCGCCGATCGGTCCCGTATGCGCCATTTGGGACAGTTCAGTGCCCCTTGACCCCGCACCATGCAAATGAATTATAAGCGGAACGTTTTCCTCACACTCCGGTGAATAGTAAAGATATTTAAGACTTTTGCCTGTCTTTTCGGACAGAAATACTTTTTCCTTGAACAGATCCATTTATATCACCCTATTTTATTATAGCGACATAACCGTGAGGTTCAAGTGCTAATTCGTTTGCATTGCAAAGCTCCGCTTTATTTGAAAGTATGATCTTACCGTCCAAAGCTTTGACCTTTACAGGCTCTGAGCCTACATTCCCCATAAACAATATCTGTTCGCTTTTTATAATTCCTCTCAAATGACAGAATATTTTCCGGCATATCGTCACGCCACAAAACATCGCCATAGCAGAGAATATCACTTTCATCTTTAAGACGATTTAAAGCCTTGAACACATTCTGACGCCTGAGGCTGGCTGCCTTTGCACTGTCGCTTCTGTCCGTTACCTCGAATTTGCCCATGTGGAACCTGTTTGCAAACATACTGATCCTTTTATCATCGGCAAGCTCGTTTCCGCAATAGACCATCGGTATGCCCCTCATCAGATAGTTCATTACCTGTATCATTTCCATACCGTCGTTTCCGGCGAACAGCTCTATGCGCTCGTCCGAGTCGGTAGCCGTATCATGATTTTCCATGTCGATCAGCAGCCTTGCGCCGTCAGGCAGCGCAGCCCAGCACTCTTTAATGTTTTTCCTGAACGCTGCGGCTGTGATCTCTCCTCCGAACAGCTTGTGCATGTTATCATGCCAGGCGAAGCAGTACGACGAATCAAACGCCGTAAGAAGATAATCCCACTTGTGACCCTCGTTTATAAGAACCGACTCCGGCTTTATGGAATGCATGCGGCGGCGTGCCTCGTTCAAAAATCGACAGGTATATAGTCCCCAACATCGCAGCGGAAGCCGTCAACATCGAACTCGCCTATATAATAAAGCATGTTTGACCACATGTATTCTCTCAGTCCCTCGCATGTGTAATCGAGAAAAGGAAAATGCCATGTGCTGTATATTATATTTCCGTCCTTGTCCTGCTTTGCAAATTCAGGGTGCTTTTTAAGTATAGGCGCATTGGGACCTATATGTGCATAGACAAGATCAAGCAGCACGCGCATGCCAAGCTTATGTGCCGTATCGACAAACTGCCTCAGATCATCCTCTGTACCGTATTCGGGATCGATCTTAAAATAATCATTCATTCTGTACGGATTTTTAGGATTATCGGTTTCTGATTTCAGCTGACGGTTGCTCCAAAAGCTTTTGTCATCCGAGTCATCCTCTTCAAAGACCGGGCAAAGGTACATTATTCTAAAACCGAGCTCTTTTAAAAACGGAAGCTCTTCGGTGACATCGGATATTGTACCGCCTTTACAAAACGTGCGCGGATTTATCTGATACACCGCAGAGTGGCTAAGCCACAAGGGCGGCTCAATAGCTTTGAATTTCATTATAGATCAGCTCCATATTCTGTCGTTTGAAAATTCCCTGTTCCATTCATCTGTCGGTTCAAAGTAACCGGGGATAGCAGGATTTATATGTTCTTTGAGCAGTTCCTCATTCAGGTCGTCAAAGCCGAGTCCCGGTTTTTCCGGCACCTTTATAAATCCGTTTTTAAATATCGGATCGTCTATTCCGGTCACCATCTGAGACCACCACGGTACGTCAACCGAGTGGAATTCAAGCGCCAGCACATTATGCATGGCAGCAGCAGTATGCACTGCCGCAAGGCGCAGGCAACCGGGCTTTCAGCCATGTGGACCGCCACAGCCACGCCGTTTTCATCGGCAATGTCTGATATTTTTTAAGCTCCAAAGCGCCGCCGCAGGTCAGAATGTCGGGATGTATCACCGACACACCGCCAGCCTTTATAAGTTTTTTCAAAGCCTTCCTTCAAATAAATATCCTCACCTGTACATATCGGTATCGTTGTGCTGTTTTTAAGCCGCACATACTGATCGGTATATATCCATGGAACCATATCCTCAAGCCATGCAAGATTGTACGGCTCCATGCGTCGGGCAAATCTTATGCAGTCCTCGACGCAGACGTGGCCGAAATGGTCTATCGCCAGCGGCACCTCGTAGCCTATAACCTTCCTTACCTCTTTAACATAGTTCTCAAGGTAATCAAGTCCCTTTTCGGTAAGGTGAATACCCGTAAACGGGTGCGCGGTCGTTACTATCGAGTAGCTTTTTGCGCTCTTTACCATGTCGGCAGTGACCGAACCGCCCTGAACATTCAATATATGGGGCGCATATTTTTTTCATGTCGTCTATGAAACCCAAAAGGAGCGTTTATGGTGCCGGGCTCATCAAGCAAAAGACCTATGCCAAGATCCATTTTAAGAAAGGTAAAGCCCATTTCCATACGCTTTTTTAAGGCAAGCCCCATATCGTGACCGGTGTGCTTGCCGTCAACGTCGGTATCGCAGTATACGCGCACCTCATCGCGGAACTTGCCGCCCAAAAGCTGATATAAAGGTACGCCGTAAGCCTTGCCCGCTAAATCCCACAGTGCGATTTCTATGCCCGAAACGCCGCCGCCCTGACGGGAAGGACCGCCGAACTGCTTTATTTTGCGGAAAATTCTGTCTACATTGCAGGGATTTTCACCGAGTATCCTGCTTTTTAGCATGAGCGCGTAGGTCTTGCTCGATGCATCTCTGACCTCACCGTAGCCGCATAGCCCCTGATTGGTCATGATTTTAAGTATCGTACACCTTTTCGGCGCCCCGTCTATGTCCACAAAACGCATATCGGTTATTCTGAGATCGGACGGGTAAGAGCATGTGTTCACCATTTTGAGCCTCCAAATTAAATTATTATTGACTTAATATGTATTAAAGTTTATCATTTAATTAAATTATAGATTTATTGCAATCAGGTTTCATCAACTATATTAATGAATTTGCAAACTATATTACGGTAAGGCGGTCCTGCATATGATTACGGACATAGGGGAGTATTAAAGCTGCAGACGGAAGTATTCTTCTCAAAATGTGGGAGGTCATGATTGAACCCGGCGACCGACCCTTCAGAAATCACAGTCATCTGAGATTTGAAATTTCCAAGGTGCTTTTTCCGGCAGCGGCATATACATGTCGGGCAATAAAATATACCGCATTGAAAAGGGCAGTATGCTTATTTTTTGCCGGCAACGAGCAGCACTGTGCAAGGCACATTGACGGCGGCGGACTCAACATGCTGAATATCCAGTTCGAGCCGCGTTACCTCTGGGGAAAGGACAGCGACAGTCTTTCCGAGCAGAACATCGGTCTTTGCTTTTCGCACAGCGACAGCTTCCGCAATCACATAGACGGACGTTCCGCTGCATACTTATCGGACATAATGGAAAAAATAAGGCTTGAGATTTCGCTCAAATCGCCCGAATATCCCCTTTGCGGTAAAATCATATCTCAATATGATGCTGATATCGCTGATACGCGACCACGGTTACAGCCCGGCGACCGAAAGCGTCAGCAAGGACAAGTCAAGCCGGTGCGCGATGTTATCAAATACATCGACACCCACTATCCGGAGCAGCTTGAGCTGCAAAGTCTTGCCTCGGCAGCAGGATTAAGTCCTAATTATTTTTCAGCCCTCTTTTACTCGGTCAGTGGAATACATTTGTGGGATTATGTAAACTCAAGACGTATCGACGCTGCGATAAGGCTCCTTGCCGACAACGAATTGAACATACTTGATATAGCGGTAAAATGCGGATTTAACAATACCGCTAATTTCAACAAAACATTTAAAAGATCACAGGTCTTACACCGACCGAGTACCGTCATTCGGATGAATATATCTAATAAAAAAAAGACCTAAGGAAATCTTTCCGTAGGTCTTTTATCAGTTTAGATATATACTGTTTAAATTACTTGACAGCGATTGCAATAGCGTTTGCTGCGATTGCGATCACAAAGAAAATGACTGCCATTACCTTTGTAAGACGGGCAAGCTTTGCGTCCTTACTTCTTGATTTGGATTTAGCAAGAAAAGTATCCGCACCGCCGGAAATAGCACTGACACCGCTGCGACGGCCCTGCTGTAAAAGCACGATAGCAATAATTATCAGGCAAACAAGCATCATGACCGAACCGATTACGATCTGCCAAACATTCATTATAAAAAACCTCCGATAAAGTTAAACTCACAGTGACACGAGGTATTATATCACACCCAATGTCAAATATCAACACTTTTTTTACATCGGATGGACTTTATTTTCCGCGTCGGCATTTTTTGAGTCGACCTGATACTTTTGTTGGCTCTCTTTTCAAAGAAATCGACTGCAACCTTCGGGAACTGTGCGTATGACAGCACATCCTCCTCCTGCTCGGACCACTTTGCACACTCGGCGCGCAGCTTTTTCGAGTTCCGGCTCCAGAAGATCCGCAGGACGGCAGGTTATAGGCTGCTCGTCTCCGATGATCTTTTCCCTGAAATCAGGATCAATAGCGACCGGCGTATTGCCGTATTCGCCCTTTACAAGTCCCTTAAATTCCTTGGTGACCATCTTCTAGCGTTCGCCCATTATAACGTTGTACACAGCCTGTGTACCGACTATCTGCGACGACGGAGTAACAAGCGGCGGATATCCGCAGTCCGCTCTTACTCTCGGCACTTCCTCAAGAACCTCTGACAGCTTGTCTTCCTTACCCGCCTGCTTAAGCTGAGAAAGCAGATTTGAAAGCATGCCGCCCGGCACCTGATAGATCAGCGCCTTTGCGTTTACTTCGAGCATCTTGGGGCTGAGCAGTCCCTCGGCTATATATTTTCACGCAGCGTTTCGACATATTTTTGAAATATTATCAAGTGCTTCAAGGTCAAGACCGGTATCGTATTCGGTACCTTTGAGTGCCGCGACCATCGACTCGGTAGCCGGATGTGAAGTGCCGAGCGCAAGCGGCGACATAGCGGTGTCAATAACATCAGCTCCGGCTTCAATGGCCTTCAGCATGACCATGGAAGCAAGTCCCGAGGTATAGTGCGAATGTACCTGTACAGGTATCTTGACTGTTTCCTTGATAGCCTTTACAAGATCATATGCAGTGTAAGGAGTGAGCAGTGCCGCCATATCCTTTATGCATATCGAATCCGCACCGGTATCCTCAAGCTGTTTTGCGTATTTTGTGTAGTACTCAAGATCAAAGACCGGTCCGGTCGTGTACGACACGGTCGCCTGTACATGAGCGCCCTTTTCCTTTTTGGTGGCGTTTATTGCGGTCTCGAGATTACGGATATCGTTAAGCGCATCGAATATACGGATGATATCTATACCGTTTGCTACAGAGCGCTGCACGAGGTATTCAACAACATCGTCGGCATAATGTCTGTAGCCGAGCATGTTCTGTCCTCTGAAAAGCATCTGGAGCTTAGTGTTCGGGCACTTTTCGCGTATAAGGCGAAGTCTTGCCCACGGGTCCTCGTCAAGGAAGCGAAGGCAGGCGTCATATGTTGCGCCGCCCCAGCACTCAAGCGAGTGAAAACCGATTTTATCAAGCTGTTCAAGCATTGGAAGCATTTCTTGTGTAGTCATGCGCGTGGCGATAAGCGACTGATGCGCGTCACGCAGCACGGTCTCTGTAATGCCGATCTTTTTCTGCATTGTGATCTCCTCCCTTTAAAAAGGACAGTGTAAATTACTTTATAGTAACAAGAGTCTTACCGACCTCAACGGCATCTCCTGCCGCGACGCACACCGCAGAAACGGTTCCGTCCGACGGAGCGGTTATTTCGTTTTCCATCTTCATGGCTTCAAGTATAAGAAGGGTATCGCCCTTAGATACCGACTGTCCTGCCGAAACCAGAACCTTAAGTATAGTACCGGGCATAGGAGCCTCGACCGCTGCGCCCTCTCCTGCCTCTGCGACTGCCGGAGCAGGTGCTGCGACAGGTGCAGGTGCAGGTGCAGGTGCCGCTGTCGGTGCAGCAACAGGTGCTGCCGGAGCCTGAGCCGGAGCTGCAGCCGCAGCCGCGGCAGAGCCAACCTTCTCCTCAACATTTACGTCATATGCTTTTCCGTTGACTGTGATCTTGAACTGTCTCATAATATTATCTCCATTCCGCCGCTTTAATGATTTGAAAATTTATAGGACAAAATCTCCACAGGCGGCATCTTTGGAGATCTGCTTTTATCTTTATTATCTGTAAATCGGAAGATTCGAATGTTTCTTATCAAGCGTTGAGACACGCTTTGAAGCCAGCATATCAAGTGCGGCAATGACCGACTGGGTCAGATCCTCCGATGTTACGACCGCGTTTATATCGCCGTTTTCGGCAGCCTTCAAAGGTGAGCCCTCGCAAAGTGCATATTCTTTTTCGAGATCCTCACGTTTTTCATTGCCCAGTCTGTCCTTGTAAAGGAACTGGACCGCCGTCATCGGCTCGAGAGCGCATATGGCAGCATCAGCAAGTGCGATAGCGACATCTGTACCGGACGCCTTGCCTGCAAGTGCGGTATAAGCCAGTCCGTAAGCCTTGCCTGTGATTATCGACACCTTGGCTGTTGTAGCCTCCGAGTATGCGGCGGTAAGTGCCGACACAGCCTTTAATGAACCGCCAAGCTCCTCATCGCCGTCGCCCATAAAGCCTGCACAGTCGATAAACGTAACTACCGGCAGTGAGTATGCATCGCAAAGTCTTACGAAACGTGCGATCTTTGAGGCGCCCTCTCCGCATATTCTATCGTCATTTCCGTATCCGCCGGCTGCAACTACGCCGACCGATTCACCTGCTATTCTCGCAAAGCCGACCTTCGCACATTTACCGTACTCAGCCAAAAGCTCAAAGAAGCTGTTTTCATCTATGACCGAACTTACCGACGCATCCATGCCGTCGCCTGAAGAGACAGCCGGAACATAATCGGCAACAGACGGTACCGAAAGGTTGTTTGAAGGAAGTGCGGCAAGTATAGCAGCGACAGACTCCATAGCCGAGCTGTCATCGGCGGCGATAACATCCGCAAGTCCCGATTTTGCCGCAGACTGAGCGGTACCGACCTTACCGTTTCCTGTAACGGCTGAAGATCTTAAGCAAAGCTCCGCATTTTCGGTCATGACCGTTGCATCAGCTATATTGGCGAGCACGGCAGCGGAACCGACACACGCTCCTGCAACAACCGATATCATGGGCACTACACCCGAAAGTCTGCCTGCCGCTGCGATAAGCTCACCGTAAGCGTTAAGAGCGTCCACTCCGTCGTCTGCGAAAGCGCCCTTTGAGTCAAAAATACCTACGACCGGGCAGCCGTTTTTTGAGAGCAAGGTCGTATACCTTTGCGATCTTTGCTGCCTGCGCCCTGTTCATAGCACCCGAAAATTCTGTCACATCCTGCGAGTAGGCATAGGTTCCTGCTCCGTTTACATTACCGTAAGCGGCAACGACTCCGCAGCCGGCATCGCCGTTTTTTGCAAACCTGTCGATCTCGGTATATACACCGCCGTCAAAAAGGAAAGAAAGGCGCTTGTAAGCGTCGGTCTCCGGTTTTGCGGAGTTTTCCTTCGCGAGGCGTGAAATTCCGTTTTCACAGTCCATTATTATTCCTCCGTTCGCACAAATGCGGTGCAAAGCAGTGCTTTGTACCGTTAACTTGTGTTTTAATTGCAAAAATATTCTAAAATTCTGCCACTGTACATTATATACCGAGAATAAAAAAAAATAACAAGTATAATTTTACAAAATCATCCGCAATTTTTGCATGATTTAAAGATCAGACTCACATCAAGCTCTTTTTTCAGTTTCGCTTTTAACAAATTTAAGCTTTTTTTAAGCAAATGCACCGGCGCTTCGTCACTGTAAAATGCTGTCATTATCCCGTTTTCGGTGCCGATATGAAGTGCCGATCTCAACAATCCGTCGGCAAACATGATATCGCCTTCCGGCTCAATACATCTGACAGTCAGTCTGTCACTTTCCATATCAAAAGGCAGAAGCCTATGACGGTCTCACCATCATAGGCTACGGCAGCCGTTGAATTTTCATTAATTTTTAAACCGCGCTGTTTATAAAGCGGCTCAAGAGCGTCTGCTCTTCTTTCGGGGCGTATTTCTATCATCCTTCTGAAACTCCTTTGAAACGCTGACGCTCATCAGCTTTTTTGATCTCTTTTTTCGTTAAGCTCGCGCCACTTACCCTGCTGAAGCATGCCAAGCTTTATTCCGGCTATTTCCGTGCGTTTCAGCCTTATAACGGTAAGTCCCACCGCCTCGCACAGTTTTTCTTATTTCACGGTTTTTCCTTCGTACAGCACAAATCTCAGCACCGTGCGGTCATCATACTTTTCTGCGACCGATATGTCGCACGGCAGGGTCGTCATATCCTCAAGCTGCATACCTGATGCCATCTTTATTATCTGTTCTTCGGTCGGCTTTTTCTCTTACGGTGACCCTGTATACCTTTGACACGTGGCGCGATGGATGGGTCAGCAGATTTGCAAATTCACCGTCGTTGGTCATAAGCAGAAGCCCCTCTGAGTTGCGGTCGAGCCTGCCGACCGGAAACAGACGCACTCCGACGTCCGAGACGAGATCGGCAACGCATTTTCTGCCCTGCTCGTCGCTCAAGGTCGTAATGAATCCGCGCGGCTTATGAAGCATTATATACTTCTTTTCGTCGGACATGGCAACAGGCTTTCCGCATACGAGCACCTTGTCGTGCACGGGGTCGACCTTTATCGCCCAAGATAGCCTTGCGTCCGTTTATTTTTACCCTTCCCTGTTCAATGAGCTCTTCTGCGGCGCGGCGCGACGCGACAGAGCACTGTGACAGATATTTTTTGCAGTCTTATTTTTTCCACAGCCATTGTTTTCTCTCTGAAATTTTTACTTTAAAAGCCCTGTAAGGTTCAGCAGATTATCCTTCACCTTATCCGAAAAGCTCTTGTTTACATTTTTTATATTTCCCATCTCCGAGCGCATATACCGGCTCGGTCCTTATGACCCTGTTATCATAGGTATAATCGACATATCCCACTATCCTGCCCGGTGAAACATCGGGATAAACAAAAGGGCAGTATACGGAGAGCCCCGGTCACCCTTTCCTTTGACGCGGCAGTGCATCCGCAGATATACTGTCCCGTCGCGATCCTGACACGATCGGCGTCGCCGCCTGCCACAGGGATGGTATTGTCCTCAAATTTATATGTAACATCTACAGGCTCAAGGCATCCGAGCCCATAGTCAAGTAAAGCGCGGTGATCATCCCAGTCGTCAGGGTCACAAAGCGTGACCGCAACAACAGTACATCCGTTGCGCCTTGCAGCCGACACAAGGCATCTGCCCGATTTTTTGGTAAAGCCCGTTTTAAGACCTATGCACCCGTCATAGCTGCCAAGCAGCTTGTTATGGTTTTAAGCGTGCGGTCATACGGCGGTGATCCGTAGCTTACCGTCATGGTTCTGCTTGCCGCAGCAAATGCAAGATATTTGTTTTTCAGCGCCTCGACAGCCAGCAGCGCCATATCGTAGGCGGTTGAATAATGCTCGTCATCGTCAAGTCCGGAGGGGTGACAAAATGCGTATTTGTCATGCCTATCTGCTCTGCGCGGTCGTTCATCATCTGCACAAATTTATCAACCGAGCCTGCCACCGCTATTGCAGTGGTGTTTGCTGCGTCATTACCGGACGAAAGCAGCATACCGGCAAGCAGCGCATGATATGACACCTGGTCTCCCTCAAGCAGACCATGGACGACCCTTCGACCGTCACCATCTGCTTTGTTGTTACCACGACTTTTTCCGGAGTACCGGTCTCTGCAAGCAACAGAGCGGTCATGAGCTTGGTCGTGCTTGCCATTGATAATCTTAAATGTGCGTTTTTTGAGGCAAGTATTTCGCCGGTATCGGCGTTCATAAGTACCATGCCTTTTGCCGACACGTCCAATGCGGAGGCACTTACAGAAACAGAAAAAAGCAGCACGAACGCCGCCGCTGCCGCGGCGGCGAACCGTCTTATTACAGTTGACTTCAAACCTTTCACACTCTCACAACTCCCTTTTTGAATAGATATGGTGAAAGTGCGGTTTTAATTCTATTCTGCTATATTATTTGTCCTTCTTAAATATCGAGGTTATCCTTTTCAACAACATCCGGAACAACCGAGACGGCTCTTTCAACCGAGGACTCATTGTAATTGACATTGACCATTCTGACGTCGCTTCCTTTTACAACAAGGAATCCTACCGGTGTCACGGTAGCACCGGCTCCGCCGCCGCCGCCGAAAAGGTTTTCGCCCGGCGTTTTGCGCGGAAAATCAGAGCCTCCGGATGCAAGTCCGAATGACACCTTTGAAATCGGTATCATCGTTATACCATTGACAACGATGGGATCGCCCACCACCGTGCCGGAATCGACCAGAGCACGGATCTTTTCCATTGTGACGTTCATGATATTGCTGATATTGTTTTCTGCCATTATCGATCATTCCTCTCTTGCTTTCCTATATCGTCAGGGTACCGCAATGCTTTTTGCTGCCTTCGCTTTTGTACCCTTGTTTGCTGAGTATTTCTTTGAATTTCTGCTTTATTATCAGGGCAAGTATTTTTGCCGCTGCCAAAGCGGCAAACCAAAACCTTAATTTAAACCTTCCCTCAAAGGCGATATTTGATTCTTTTGAATTAAAATCACTCGTAACCGAAACATTGGTCTTATTATTGCTGAACTTAAGATGTGTGTAAAGAAAGTCAAGCGTCGGGTAAACAGTCGCACAGACCGCACCGTATGTGACCGCCGTTTTTGCAGGGTCGTCGGACGCCACCTTTATAAAAAAAGGTCAAATTTATTTACGCGCAGATGCCTTGCTGCTGTTTTAAGACCGCCTACTATCGCCCTTAATGCCTCGGAAAGCTCAGATGCTGCTCCGGACAAACCTTTCTCATCGATAAGCTTTTTTTACTGTGCCTGTCTTATGCGGCTTGTCTTCTTCTTTCTTTTTGTTCATCGCTTATTTTTTGCTTCTTAAGTTTTCTCTTTTTTGGATAAGAAAACGACAGAAAGAGATATCCTATCTCAGCCGACGCCTCACCGTCATATTTTACATGGAGTGAGACACTGCACAAAAGCAAAAAACGCAATTATCAGGACTACGATACCTATTATCAAAAAAAGTGCGGTCACAAATTATTCACCGCTTTCCTCAATATCCTCAATTTCTTCATTCATACGGCGTGCCAGATCGGCAACATCGGCAGACAGCATTTTCAGCTGACCGTCCGGGTCCTCGACCGTTTCGTCGGCAGGAACATCGGGAAGATCGGCAAGCGACGACAGACCGAAGCAACGCAGGAAATTGGCTGTTGTACCGTAAAGCAGCGGTCTGCCCGGCAGCTCAAGCCTGCCTCTTTCCTCAAGAAGATCCTTCTCAACAAGTGTCGAAACGACGCCTGAGCAGTCAACGCCTCTCACCTGCTCAACATACGCCTTTGTAACAGGCTGATTATAAGCTATAACGGCAAGCACCTCAAGTGCCGCCTGAGAAAGCGGAGCTTTTTACGCCTTAAATCAAGCGCAGCTCTTATATATTCCGCATATTCCTTAGCCGAGGCAAGCTGATATGAATTTTCAAGTTTCAGAAGTCTTATGGCACTTTGCCTGTCAAGCAGCCGGTCGGAAAGCATCTTCATAACACCGTCGACCGTTTCGGGGTCGGTATCGAATATCTGGCAAAACCTTTCGGTCTCGACCGGTTCACCGCTTGCAAAAAGCACGGCTTCAAATGCCGGTATCATTTCATTTACGGTCACTTTTTTCTCTCCCTTACTACCGATATCTGCATGTCTGTGCCCTCTCCGTCAAGGTGGATGCGGTTAGCCTTGCAAAGCTCAAGCACCGCAAGGAAGGTCGCGACCAGCTCAGACCGGCTCTCCGCTCCTTTGAAAAGGGGCTTACCTTTTCCCTGCCGCCTCTCATAAGGCTTTTTAATACGAACACTATTTTTGATGACACCGAAACAATTTTTCTTGCCACAATTTTGCTGAAAACGGTGGTAGGCGGCGGCAGTCTGCGCTGACCGCGTCCCACGGCGGCAATGTACGACTTGAGCACAAGCTCTTTTTCATGCGTATTGCGGTATGTTTTATCAAATTCGATTTTTTCGGGCTGCTTTATGAATGTATCAAATCCGCCCGTCATGGTGGAAAACAGCTTTGCTATCCTTCGGCAGCGCTCATATTCCATGAGTTCCTCGGTCAGCTCTTCTCTGAGCTGTTCGGCTTCCTCGTGCTTGGGCAGCAGACTTACTGTTTTCAGATATATAAGCCTTGACGCCATCTCAAGGAATTCGCTTGCTACATCCATGTCATTCAGCTGCATAAGCCGTATCTGCTCAATGTACTGGTCGACCAGCACGGTCAGCTTGATATCGGTTATATCGAGCTTGTTTTTTGATATCAGATAAAGCAGCAGATCGAGAGGGCCCTCAAAGCCGTCGATTTTATACTCAAGCTTGTCCATATTCACGCTCCGAGTATCAGACTGAAAGGAAGCCAGGTTACATATTGGAAAATGCTGTATATTCCCGCATCGATCCTGTCAAGAAAACTTGAAAAAGACGAACCGTGGAAGAGCAGAGCCATAAGTACTATCATGAAATATCTTTCATATCTCATAAGCTGATAATATATCCTGTCCGGCAGAAGCACAGCAAGTATCTTGGAACCGTCAAGCGGCGGAATAGGCACGAGATTGAATACCGCAAAGAGAGATATTTATTATGGTAATATAATAAAACACAAGTGCAAAAAAAAGTTTATGACCGAAAGCCAAAAGCCATACGGCAGCGTCAGCACATAAACGAATATAAAAACACTGTACAAAAATGACGAGATAAACGCAACTATTATGTTTGAAAGCGGTCCGGCAAACGCGGTTATCGCCATGCCGCCCTTGGGATTTTTTAAAGTACCTCGCATCGACCTGCACCGGTTTTGCCCAACCGAAGCCTATTAAAAAATATCAACAGTGAGCCTAAGTAATCTATGTGCCGCATCGGGTTGAGCGACATCCTGCCCCTGATATCTCGGGCGTGGATCACCAAGCTTTGTGGCGGCAAGACCGTGTGCAAATTCATGCACGGGGAGCACAAGCAATACTACCACAGTGGACGAGATTATCCAACTGATTATCTGCCAAATTGAGCCCCTGTCCATTATTATACCGATCAATCCGCCCATCAGCATTACCTCCCAAAATATTATCAAGGGTATTATACACTCAAAATACAAAAAATTACAACAAAATTATAGAAATATGATGACCGAAGTTGCACAGAACAGTGCCGCCAAAAATTTGAAAATATCTTTTAATGTGCTGTAAACCGCGGTACAGCGGTCTTTTATACTTCCCTGCGCGGCTGCTATAAATGAAAGTCCACAGATAACGGTCGGAACAATATATCTGAAATCCATGGAACAGCGGTACGGGTACTTTATGTTAAAATTACAAAGGATATCATCTGCAAAAGCCAAACCGATATCACCGGTACCGAAGATATAAGCAGGCTGCGTTTTTTGATGATTACAACGAGCGCTGCCAGCGATATTATTACCAGCGCAAAATTTGCAATAATCAACACCGCAGCAGCCATATCATTTCCAAAGCCGTATTCACCGAACAGTGAATTTCTCAGCAGATACTGCCACAGGTTAAATTCGTTCCAGACATCGGCATAAACGCCGTGAAGCTCACCCGAAAAACGGCAGCAGCAAACGTTTTACAATGCTGATATCGCCTATATAAAGCCTGCTGCCCGTGCCGATAGGCGCAACATAGCCTATCGCCTGACCGAACAGATAATAATTCCTTATCTGATACCACAAGCCGAGCGGCAGCATAATTCCGCAAAAAGGCGGATGCATGCAGCAGTACCTTTGGAAATTTAAGCTGTTTTCGGTGAAAAATTTTATAAGCACCGCGGCAGCTGCCGAAACAGCAATCATAGCGGCGGAGAATTTTGACATCATGCCAAGCCCTGTAAACAGTCCGCAAAGGGCTGCACTTTTTAAAAGACGGCGACCTGTACCATCTCATAAGGTACAGCATGGCATAGGTCATCAGCATCACAGTAAGCATATCGTTGTTTATGCTGCCTGAAAGGATTATGAAAGCCGGATGGAACGCAAGCAGCGCCGTCAGCCAGACCTCAAGCGAACTGCCGGCTTTTGACTCTCTTATTATCGCATTACCGGCAAAGACCGTAAGGGTCGAGTAAAGCACGGTCAGCAGCTGTATATTTTCAAATGCCGCATCGTATGTTTTACCGAGTGCCAAAGACGCCCTCACGACAAGCGACGCCAAAAAATGATGCAGCGGCGGATGACAGTACTGCCAGTCGTTTGTGTCGGGCAGCATACCGTCGGTGGCAAGCTTATAAAATATGAAAGATGTCCCGATGTGTTAAGACCTTCAACATCGTGCTGATGCTCATAGTAGCCGTATCTTACCGCATACGCAAGGCGCATTGCAAAGCCGCACGCGAAAATTATCAACAGCAGCGTCCGTCTTTGGGGCAAGCCGCCCTTTATCCCGAAAAAGGCGACACCAGCCGAAATAATAAGCGTTGTCAAAATAATCGCGTCCGAAATTAACACCTTGGCGTCGTCGGAAAGCGCTGCCTGATCTACTCCCAAAAACATCAGCAAAACGGCACTGACGGCGGCAAGCAGTATTTTAAAGCACAACGGCTGTTTTCATTTACACGGTCTGTCAATTCTTTATCCTTCTCGCCTCAATATAATAACGTTTGTCCTTAGCGTGTCCCATTGAAAATGTCTTTCTCGGCAGCGAACCGTCTGCACTGACGGCGGCAAACAGCTCATCCTTTTCATTCCGTCAAAAATAAATCCGATGGTAGTCTCTGACTCACAAAGGTCGCGCACGGTGTCCTCACCGTGAATGTAATCAACCTTAAGTTTATTATCGGCTATATACCGGTCAAGCCAATTATCAAGAGTTGCGACCGGCAGCTTTGATGATGCCGGTACATTTACGACCTCTTCACCGCCTTTATAAACGCATGTAAATCGGTGACCATTATCACATTTGCCCAAAGCGCTTTTGAAATCATTCAGCACTTTCTTTGGATCGGCACCGAATACAACGCGGTAAATAGGTTCAAACTCTATAGCGGGATCATGCAGGTTTACCACCTCGACAAGCGCGTATTTTGCTGCTTCACAGTCCGATAAAAGGCTGCATTCCTTGGCAGCGGCAAGCGAATGATTGCCGTCGCCGACGGCAAAAAAAACCATGCCGTCACTGCGTTCTTTTGCCAGAGCATCGAAGCCAGACGCAACATTTTTCCGCATCCCAGTCATTCAAAAACCAGCCCCTTTATATGTCCGCCGCCCATAGAAAGGTCAAAATCATATGCCAATTTCATTGTATCGGTCTTTTCTGACAGCGGTTCAATAATCTCCATATTAGGATCATCGGCAAGCAGCAGCACATGCGGCAGCTCCAAAGGTGCGTCTTTTCTTATATTCACCCTCGGCGGTATGCGTTCTGCAACGGTACGCTCGGTCGCCCTTATAGGTGCGTCGGTGCCCTGCCTGTAGTCATAATCATTTAAGTTTATTTTTCCGACCACACCGCGCCTTATCCTGCCGTCAGACTGCGTGCGCTCAACATAAATCATAGCGTTCTTTGTTTTCTCCAAAACGCCGCTTTCAAGATATTCAGCCATATTGCGGTTGACCTTTTCTATAAGGCATGAGGGGTCGCCGTCAAGGTAGGCTTCGGGCAGTGTTATCTTAAGTGCGGACGGTGCATCGCCCACAAATGCCGTCAGCTCATTCCAATATTCTTTATCGGACGTGAACTGATCACACGCAATGACAGCCCACTTTTCAAATCCTTTTTCGGCAGCAGTATATCCGCCGGCATGAATTTATGATCGTTCATATATAAAGCCCTTGTGACATTGATAAATCAAATTGATTATACCCTTTCGAAATCGCTTTGTCAATCACGCCTGTCCTGTGCGCCGCGGATGATTTCATATTAAATTCATGTAAATTCAAAAAATATGATGATTTTTCGGCAAAAGTATGATATACTGGCTTTGATTTTTGATATTTTACCGAAAGGACGCTTAATATATGAGGAAAACAAAAATAGTCTGCACGATAGGTCCGGCATGCAGCGATGAAAATACGCTGACCGAAATGTGCAGGGCTGGTATGAATGTCGCGCGGCTCAACTTTTCGCACGGAACGCACGAGGAGCATCTTGAAAAGATCGCGCTTATAAAAAAGGTCAGAAAAAAGCTGAACTACCCTATCGCGATAATGCTTGACACAAAAGGTCCGGAATACAGGATAAAGACCTTCAAAAACGGCGGTGTCACTTTAAAAGACGGCGACACCTTCACCTTCACTACCCTTGATGTTGAGGGCGACAGCAGCAGAGTGTCGGTCAGCTATGAAGGACTTGCAAAGGATCTGTCGGTCGGCGACAGGCTGCTGCTCAACAACGGTCTGCTGATATTTGAAGTAACAAGCCTTACCGACACCGATGTTGTCTGTAAGGTAATAGCCGGCGGAGAGCTTACAAACCGCAAGAGCATGAGCTTCCCGAACAAGGTGTTGAAGCAGAAATATTTAAGCGATCAGGACAAGGACGATCTGCTTTTCGGCATTAAAAACGGCGTAGACTATGTTGCCTGCTCATTTGTTTCCTGCAAGCAGGATCTTATAGATGTCAAAGGAATTCATGGCGGCAAACGGCGCTGAAAACATTGATCTTATAGCAAAGATCGAAAACCGCTCAGGCGTTGACAACATTGACGAAATATGTGCCGAGTGCGCCGGTATAATGATAGGACGCGGAGACATGGGTGTTGAAATTCCGTTTGAGGAGCTCCCGGCGATACAAAAGCACCTCATAACAAAGTGTCGCCTGCTCGGCAAACGCGTCATCACGGCGACCGAGATGCTGGAGTCCATGATCCATAACCCGAGACCGACAAGAGCAGAAATTTCGGACGTTGCAAATGCTGTCTATGACGGCACGAGCGCCATAATGCTTTCGGGCGAAACGGCTGCCGGAAAATATCCGGTGCTGACCGTCAGCACAATGTCCCGTATTGCTGAACAGACCGAGCAGAACATTCATTACGAAAAAAAGATTTTTAACGTCGGAATTCAAGATCAAAAACACAGTTGACGCAATTTCCCACGCCACATGCGGAATGGCTATAGATATCGACGCGAAGGCTATAGCCGTCTGTTCAATATCGGGTATGACGGTCAGAATGGTATCCCGTTTCCGTTCACCGGTCGATATTTTAGGTCTTACGACCAATGAAAAAACGTGGTACAAATTAGCCCTTTCATGGGGTGTCACACCGGTAATGTGTGAGCATTTCGAGTCGACCGACGTTCTGTTCTACACCGCAAAGCAGCTTGCCGTTTCTACCTTCGGTCTTAAAAAGGGCGACCGCATAGTCATTACCGGCGGCATGACCAACGGCGTTTCCGGAAACACCAATATTATCAAGATAGAAACCGTTTGATTAAGAATATCTTTATGCCGTAAAAAGCGAGCCCGTCTTTTAAAGACGGGCTCGCTTTGCTTTTCAACGTTCTTTATAAACGATATGGCCTAAATGCGGCATGTTTGGAAGTATGTCCTCGGCAAGTACCGATATCGGTGCACAAGCCCACGGATGGCACAGACTTGTGTTCCATTTCTGATCCTTGCCCCATGCTTCAAAGCATGTCGTGGCGCCTTCACTTACCATGTTCAGCCATGAGTGCTCGCTTTTATTTACTATCAGCCTGTACGCGTCCTCATATCTCCCGGCTTTACAAAGCGCCTTCAAAACAAAATATGACATATATACTCCGCAGCAAAATCCTTTTTCCAGCAAAAGGTCACATATCTTCCCTACGCTGTTCTTAGGACAAAAGCCGTAAAACAGCGGCAGCACATTGCTGTGCAGGGAGGAATGTAATGTACTCTCACTGTCGGTGTACAGTCCTGTATCTGCGTTTAAAAAGGCTCTATTAAAAGCCTCTATCAGACCTTTCGATTTCTTTTCACAAGGTATACCCAATATATTGTTTATTTCCTCTGTCTTTAACACCGCGCCTATAAAAAACGCATTTATAACATTATGTGGCGGCGAATTTCTGTCCATGGGTCTTAAGAGCGGAAAATCATAGCCGTCACGCAGGTTTTCCGGCCAGTCAACAAGGTTCCACTTGTCGTCGACGCCTGCCAGCAGTCCGTCCTCTCTTTGGTATTTTTCAAAATGCGCTATCATTTCCTTAGATGTTTCAAGATTTTTTTCTTTAGAAAACGCAGATCATTTGTACATTTATAGTGGGTCAAAGCAAGCAGCGGAAATTGAAGTGAATAGTCGGCTATTTCCTGCATGAGCGACCCCGGAGTAACGGCAAGCAAACCTTTGCAGACAGCGGCGGACTGCGCCTGATTTTCTATAGCCTTACTTGTCAGTGACGCATCCTTTGTAAGCACGAGATGAGCGGCAGTCGTAATGGTAAGATCACCGGCATACTGCCCTTTTTCACGCATAGGACAATCGACAAAGGTCTCCTGCGCGCCGTATTTAACGGTGCTTTTGCAGATATCCCATACTTTTTAAGATCGGCGTCATTAGTTTCCAGCGTGCAGAACGCATCGTCAAACCGCCAGTGTCTGACGACCGCCGAAACATGCTTTTATCTTCACACCGTCCTCCGGTATTACTGCGGCATATCTGAACGCCTTATAGTCATACTGAGTGCGCGTGTTCTCCCCATGTCTCAGCGTCCATGTCTCGTCACATACACAGCTGCAGCGCATTTTATATCTTACCTTAAGCGGCGTATCTTCGGTCTCTTCGCCGTGCAGAATACGAACGGTCTGCCCTGCTTTTCCTTCCGCCGTTATCTTTATATGTCCTGTTATCTCCTCGCCAAAATCATAAAAATATCCACCTCCGGGCAGTTTTTCGGTATGTACCGGGGCTTTTTCAGTGATCGCAAGCGTATCGACTGCGGTATCATGGAATATATGGTCGCCGGTACGCAGGGATGCCGGTTCGTACTTTATGTTTTCAAGACGGCTGTCATAGTTTTCCGCGAATGAGGTATCATATCCTATCACCTTTTGACCGGTATATGCGGCTATTCGTCCGCACTCCCAGCTCTCATCTGTATATTCAAGGATCTTGCCGCTGCCGTCGGTAATTTCGGCTATAAGCCCCATTCTCCCGTCACCGCTGCAGTATGACCGCGATATAAGTCCGTGATAGTAAACGTCAAAAAACAGTTCATTTTCTTTAGTGTTCAGAAAATCTGTCAGATCATATTCGTTCCAGTAATAGTCAAAAAAGTACCCCTGAGCCGGACCCATGCCTACAAGCCTGCCGTTGCAGTAGAATTTGTAGTAATCATCGGCAGTGACTCTTATTCTTATATTTTTATTTTTCTCGAGCTTCAGGACCTTGCGGTAGCCTATATGGAGATTTTTCAAATTATCCGGCAGCAGAGTTTCGGTCTGATCCTGTTCCTTGTGAAAAACATTAACTGTTTTTATATCTTTTATATTCCTTTGGTACTATCCATTTTGCTTTTAAAAACGCCATAACTTCCACCTCAAAATGATCTGATCTTCTGCTGTCCATCAAGCCTGACACGACCTTGACAAAAGATTTACGGCGCAAAGACCTACTGCTATACCAAGCGTCCACTCAAGCGTTGATATAAGATATGTTCCGAGAACAGACCACTTGTGAAGGTTGAGCGACTCCATTATTCCGAACAGGAGCTTTCCGGGTGCCAGCGGCATAACGGCAGGTGTGCGGAAGAATACAGCCGGCGCTTTATGGATGCGCGCCGCGACTTCGGACACCACGGCTACAGTCATGCTTGCAAGCATGGCGGCATAAAAAGTCCTGCATACCTATATGGCTGCATATAAGGAACGTGATCCATCCGGACATTCCGGTAACTGACGTCACTATCAGGTGTCTCATGCTCAGCTGATATATAAGTGCAAACCCGAGCGACATGAAAAGCGATGCCGCGATACTGACGATAACGGTCTGACCGCCGATATCAAGCGTAGAGTTTTCGGTGCCTAAAAGCTGCATTGCGAGTGCGTATCCGACCGCAAGCACGGCTGCCGACAGAACGCTTTCCATGGCTCTCATGAGTCCTGACACCGTGTCGCCCAGCAGCACATCAAGTATTGAAACGGTTATAGCAAGTCCCGTTATAAGTATCATGAGATCACCGGTGAAAACGTGACCTATACTGAGTGCAGGTATCAAAAAATGAGATAAGCGCTGTAAGAACGCCTATTATAAACGATATAAGAAAATTGAACACTATGCTGTTTTCAATATCTTCATCGTATGACGCTGTATAAGACACATACATAAGCCGATAACGGTTGCAGCTGCTGCGTCAATCACACCGCCGCCGAAAAACAAGGCGCCGCTGCCGCCCACAAGAGCGCTGCCTATATATGACTTGAGCCTGTTCACCCCGGCACTTTTTATTTCGGCTATTTTATTTACCAGCTCCGAAGGACCGGTCGGCTCCCGCACAAAATGCACGGCTAAGCTCATTAAGCTCTTCAAGTGCCCGGTAATTCGTAGAATTGCCGCCAGTATTCTCCTTGTCATGGTCTCGGTCTCGCCGTCCGGCATTGAGACGGTAAGGATTATATTGTTCGATATTGCGAATACATTTACATTCGTACATCCGAACGCATGCGCCATACGGCATAACGTATCCTCAACACGGTTGATCTCCGACCCGTTCTGCATTAGTGCCTGACCCATGTCAAGCAGTGCTGAAAGTATCGATCTGTTTTGTCCGGTCATAAAATCACCTACAGCCTTTAAAGCGTTCTGAGTCCTTTCGGATAATGATTTTTCAAAACTTTTGATGAGGCTTTTTCCGAAGCCTGCCGGTATACCGTTTATAAGCACGGCGGTATATCCTTTCAAATTTTCCTCACACGGTATTTCCTCACCGTGGAAAAAATTTTAAAGCAAGCTCATCGTCACAGTCAAGGTCGATTTTTTCTTCTTGCCGAAAATGCCGATGTGTTGAACAGCGCGTGCTCCGGCACAAACCTGCTGCCCTTTACACTGCCGGCAAAGATCCCCTTTTGTGACGGATTTCAGCGACTGCGGCAGATCGCACTTAGGTATAATATAAACGCGGTCATTGACGACGGCGACATTCTCCGGCACATCGTCAGAAAATGTATCGCCGAAGAATTCAGAGAATACCTTCAAAGCATCTGACTGCCTGTTTCCTGCGGCTGCTTTGCCGCGATCAATACCGTGGTGCATATGCTCGCCGTCTCGTTCGATAAGCGCCACAAAATGACCTTCGCCGCCGTGAAAATTGAATATGCGTTTCGCGTACTCAATGTTTTCGGTGTCCGGTGCGTATTTTGCAAATGCCGGTTCGCCTGCAATAAAGGCAGGCTTTATCAAATGAAAATCAGTATGTGCTTTCAAAAACGCCGCCACGGTCATTTCGTTTTCCTCCGGCGAATATGCATGTACTGTAAAGTATTTTCCCGCCGGGTGCGACCGAAAGAGCCGCACTGTCAAGTATTTTTCCCTGCCTGTGCTGACAGGCGATAACATTTTCCTCGCTCCAGTTTTCGACCGCAGCCGACTCTTTGCGGAACATTCCCTCGCCCGAGCACGGAGCATCAACTATCACAACATCGAAAAAGTCGCGGAACATGGGGCACAGTTCGTCAGGTCTCATGGATGTGACGACAGAATTTGCTATACCCATTCTCTCAATATTTGAAGCAAGCGGTCTGACACGGCTTTGAACATATTCGTTTGACAAAATAAAGCCGGTATTATTCAAAGCCGCCGCTGCCTGAGTCGATTTTCCGCCGGGTGCCGCACAAAGGTCGAGCACCCTGTCGCCTGCAGAAATACCTATCGCCGACACGGCGTAGGACGCAGACGGCTCCTGAATATAAAAAGCGCCTGCGTGATGCAGCGGATGGTTTCCGAGGCGAACACCGTCTTCAATATAGTAAGAGTCATCGCAAAACGGAGTCTTTTTCGTTAAAAAGGCAGTTTTGAAGTCACAAGTTCTGCGCTTGCTTTAAGCGTATTGACCCTCAATGCCCTGTACGGCACCGAGTTATAGCTTTCAAGGAACAGCTCGAACCTGTCACCCAGCATATCCTTCATTCTCTCGTAAAACCTTTTGGGCAGCATAAAATTTATTTCCCTTCAATATTATCAGCATTTTGCGTATGATTTAAGCCGCAGCTGTCAATAATAATCACGAAAGCGGGGTGACACTTCATGAACAACCAGAACAATCAGAACCAGAACAAGCAGCAGAATCAGAATAAGCAGCAGAACCAGCAAAACCAGAATCAGCAGAATCAGCAGAACCAGAACCAGCAGAATCAGCAGGCTCGCTAAGCTGCGGATATTTGCGTTGCAGCGATCAGTCGCCGTAAGAAAAAACTTGCGGCGACTGATTTTATATAGAAATCTACATATCCAATTTTCTGAAGCCGTCGCCGAGTATCTCACCGACCTCGGAAACGGTCACGAAAGCTGTTTCATCATATTCCTTTATTATTGACAGCACCTTTGAGACCTCTGACGGGCGCACAACGCAGAGAAGCAGCGTTTTGTCTGCCTCAGTATATCCTCCGTGCGCGTCGATCTTGGTGACTCCTCTGTCGATATCGTTTATCCCCTTTATTATATTTTCGGGGTAAGAGGTTATTATATGCAGCATTTTGCCGTTGTCAGCGCCGTAAAGCAGCTTGTCGATAACGACCGACTCCACAAACAGATTGAGCACCGAATAAAGCACAGCCTCAAAGCTGTTGTATATAAGTCCTGCCGCTAAAATTATCAGCGTATTTACAAACATGGAAACACGGCCGATAGTTATATATCTGTATTTTTTGTTTATCAGCTTTGCAACGATATCGGTGCCTCCTGTCGTTGCTCCGCGCAGCATGACAACGGCTATGCCGGCGCCTGACAAAACACCGCCTGCAATAGCCGCCAGCATTATATTTCCGGTGTATTTCGGAAGCCATTTTGCCGCCGCATCCATAAGAAAAAGACGATATAACGGTAGTGACCGTTGTTTTTACGATAAAATCGGTCTTAAATTTTAAAAATCCGATTATAAAAAGAGGAATATTTATAATAAGAGTTCCCATACCAACCGGGATAAAGCTTGCCACCTTATTGATTACAAGCGCTATACCGACCACACCGCCCGATACGACATCATTGGGCTCTATAAAAACCGATATCGCAACGGCATAAAGGACTGAACCTAAAAAGTATAAAAACATAGTCTAAGACAGAGGTCTTAATATCTATTTTTTTTCATACCTTCACCCCTCATATTCAAATCTTGTCCGAAAATGAGTCCCATATTACCGAAAAAAGTTCATTTATCCTGTCTTTTCACCGTTTAAGTGGAGATATCCGAAAAGTGCTTCCAGCCCCGTCGCGCCATGGTATATTGCGACTGTGGTACTTTTAGGTATCTGACCGACATGATTATTGCGTCCCCGTTTAAAAACAGCCATTTCATCTTCGCTCAAAATATCTTTAACAGCACAGAACGCCTCGTACTGCGCGTTGGCATTGACGTAAGCCACCGATTTTTTTGTGCAGCTCGCCCACCGGTCTTTCTACTTCTGAAAGCTTTGTCCTGACCAGCAGACCATATACCGCATCACCTACAAAGGCAAGCGTCGAGGGACTAAGCATACAGGCATTTTTCATAACAATCACCCTTAAGGCACATAATCAAATTCAATGTCATAAACGCTCACGGTGTCGCCTTCCTTTACACCGGCATTTATAAGAGCGTCGATTATGCCGCTTGAGCGCAGCACCCTCTGAAAATACTGGAGCGACTCGTAGTCGTCCGGATCAACGGTCTGAAGCAGCTTCAAAAGCCACGGAGCCTCGACTATATACACTCCGTCCTCGACTGTAACGGTAAATTCACGCTTTTTTGTTGACGTTCAGATCCTCTTCAGGTTCAGGCTCGGGCTCGTATTTCACGACCGGAGGCAGCTTATCAAGAAGCGAGGCTACATATTTTATAACGTCTCCGGTACCCTCTGCGATAGCCGCCATGCACTCAAAGAATTTGTACCCTCTATGTTCAAAATATTCTCTTAAAAGAGGTAAGTGTGTCTTCATCGGTAAGATCGCATTTGTTGGCAACGACTACCTGCGTTCTTTCGGCAAGATCGGGGCTGAAATTCTTAAGCTCAAGGTTTATCTTATTGAAATCGTCTATAGGATCCCTGCCCTCGCTGCCGGACGCGTCGATAACATGTATAAGCAGCCTGCATCTTTCGACATGGCGCAGAAATTCATGACCTAAGCCTATGCCGTCGCTGGCGCCCTCGATAAGTCCCGGAATGTCAGCCATTACAAACGACTTTCCGTCGCCTACCCTTACAACGCCGAGGGTCGGGACAAGCGTTGTGAAATGATAATTGGCTATCTTAGGCTTTGCTTCGCTGACGACCGAAATAAAGGTTGATTTTCCTACGTTCGGAAATCCAATCAGTCCCACGTCGGCAAGCAATTTCAGCTCAAGCGTTATATCCATTTCCTCGCCGGGTATGCCGGGCTTTGCAAATCTCGGCACCTGTCTTGTAGCCGTTGCAAAATGGCAGTTGCCCCAGCCGCCGTTGCCGCCCTTGGCTATTATCGTATCGCCGTCGTCCGATATATCGGCAATTATCCTGCCCGTTTCGGCATCTCTTACAAGCGTACCGCGCGGCACGCGCATTATAAGATCGGGCGCGGATTTTCCGTTGCAGCGTGCAGCGCCGCCGGGCTGACCGTTTTTCGGCAAGATACTTGCGTTTATACCTGAAATCCGCAAGGGTTGACATATTGTCGTCCACTCTGAAAACGATGTTTCCGCCTCTGCCGCCGTCTCCTCCGTCGGGACCTCCTGCGGCAACATATTTTTCACGGTGAAACGACACCTTGCCGTTACCGCCGTCGCCGGCTTTTATATGAATTTTAGCTACATCTACAAACATTTCATTTCCTCCGCTAATATGAAAAAGACCCGGGCGAACCCGGGTCGTGAAGACAGGATTTACTGCTCTACAGCGTAAATGCTAACCTTTTGCGGTCACGGCCGAGACGCTCAAATCTGACCTGTCCGTCAATAAGGGCAAACAGCGTATCGTCAGAGCCCTTGCCGACGTTTTCACCGGCGTGAATGTGAGTTCCTCTCTGGCGAACAAGAATGTTGCCTGCGAGAACGAACTGACCGTCTGCGCGCTTTACGCCGAGACGCTTGGATTCGCTGTCACGTCCGTTTTTGGTCGAGCTGACACCTTTTTATGAGCAAAAAGCTGAATATTGACCTTTAACATGAGATTACACCTCCGAATATACTCTTATACGATCTTCATACTGTGAAGCCAGTTCTTTCATGTGAAGCACCATGCCCTTCATAATGGGCTGGCAATCGGAAAAGATGACTTCTGATCTCTAAATGCATATCACCGTCATCCGCAGCAGCGTCTGCCGACGCGCCTATCACATCAGTAACGGTATTTGCGACAAGATACGCCGCCGATGAAACGGCTGAGCAGACTATCCTGCCCTCCTCATCACGGGAGGAACGCGAGCTGTGACCGGTTATATGAAAGCCGGTTATAAACCCGTCATGCACCGAGAAAGTGACCTTAGTCATACACCGTAATTCAGCCGATCGAATTGATCTGGACCTTGGTGTACGGCTGTCTGTGGCCCATCTTGCGTGAACTTGATTTCTTGGGCTTGTAGGTGAAAACGGTTATCTTCTTGGACTTGCCGTTCTTAAGGACTACACCCTCAACCTTTGCGTCAACATAAGGAGCACCTATTTTAAGCTCTCCGTTATCATCGCTAAGAGCAACGACCTTGTCAAACACTACGGTCTCATCAGCTGCGGCGTTGAGCTTTTCTACGTAAATAACGTCGCCGCTGGTTACGCGGTACTGCTTTCCGCCTGTTTCAATAATTGCGTACATTTTACATGGCACCTGCCTTGATTTAAGACTCGCTACGGTCGGGCGGGATATTATCCTCTTTTATGAGCCCACAGTATGCGGCTTTAGTACTATACCACAAATATTTATGCTTGTCAAGGATTTTTGCCAACTTTTGATATGAAAGAAACATCCGAAAAACCTTTTATTTTGCCAGCGTTCCGCCGTCCGAGCGCAGGAGAAGAAGTATCTTTTCCTCCTCTAAATTCGAGACGTTCACATATACGAGCAGCTCTTCCCCGTCCACTCCCGTACATTCAAATTCGTAGCAATGCTTTTCGTCTTTGCCGTCGGTAGGTATCATGACCCTGCGTACATTATTTACAGTAAGCGATTCCGAGAGCACTGCCCTTGCCTGCTCGCTTGAGTATTTCGGTGTCGGTATGCTTCTTGTGTGGTGGTTTGAGATATAGCCGGCTGCTTCAATGAGCACGACCTTGCCGGTATCAAGCGAAACGCCTATTTTCACAAAGGTCGGGATAGCAAAGTGTCACACCGTCCTTATATGCGAAGTTTACAGTGCACACGCCCTCGTCGGCAAAATAGTAGGTCGGCGTAAAGCCAGACATATAGCCGTTCAGAAATTCCGATGCTTTATTGACCGCTTCCTCATAGCTTATCTTCGTCTCACTGACCGGTTCGTACCTGCTGAGGTATATTATATATCCGCCCCTTTTTGTTACGGATACCGAAGCGTTGTCAGAGGAAAACACATATGCCGGCAGCTTTCCGTCAGATTCGGTCATTTGCAGCCTTTCGGGAGCAGTTCCCAATGCCGACGCCGCTTTTTTTCCCGGCTTCCTCTTCCGAAATTTCGGGTTCGTTTTCAAGCATGGGCGCTCTCGATTTGAGCATGTGGTCTGAAAACGGTCCGTCGTACACAAGCGACGGATAATCGTTTAACAGCTCCTCAAGCTCAAGAAGATCGTCGCCGACGGTCGAAGTAACGCTCATGCCTATGCCGCTCGAAAATTCTCCCGACCATGCGCCTTCTTTATCGTATTCGTTTTTCACGACGCCGACCGATTCCGAGAGTGACGAAGCTGTCTGCGACATACTGTGAAGGTTTTCGCGTTCCTCATCGCTTATATTTTCGCCTCTTATCAGCTTTTTTGAGAGATAAAGGGTGTAATCTCCAACCTGTGACAGAAATTTCCCCACCGAATCGAACTCACTGTTTTGCGCCGGAAGTTGTGACAGAGAATTTTTCGCAACGGTCGATTCCGAGCAAAGCTCTGCGGCAATGGTACTGAACTGTGTGGCGGACGAAGCGTACTGCGCTTTTTGAGCGCAATGCTTATGTTGTAAAGGCTGCCGTCAAGCTCCGAAAGATTCATGCTGTAACCGTAGCTTATGTGTTTTTTTAAGGTCTGTTATTTCATTATGGGCAATAATGATAAAACAGGCGCCTGCAATAACCACGGCAGCGGCAAAGCTTTTATTATCCTTATATACATTCTCTTTGTGATATTCATGATATTCTCCAATCGGTAATTTTCTTACTTTATTCTTCCACGATTGTTAATTATTTATTTACATAAAACACTATCTTTAAGGCAAAAAGTTATTGTAATAAAGCACAATATAATGTATAATGTTAGAGGTAATGTGCGAAAGTAGTGCATTAATGATTATTTGAAGTTAAAAAGTCTTGATTTTTGAGGGATAGTTTTGAACGGTTTTGTTTATCTTGATAACAGCGCCACCACAAAGCCATGCGACAGTGCGGTAAAAGCTGCGGCTGACGCCATGACTCTTTACTGGGGCAATCCGTCCTCGTTGTACGATATGGGCGCTCAGGCTGAATATAAAATGAGCGAGGCAAGGGACAGCGTTGCGGCTGCCCTGTCCTGCCGGAGCGACGAGGTGTTTTTCACCTCCGGCGGAACGGAAGCCAACAACCTTGCTATACGCGGCACAGCAAATGCTTTGAAAAGGCGCGGCAAAAAAATAGTCACTACCTCGGTCGAGCATCCGTCGGTCTCAAAGGTGTGCGACAGTCTCGAAGCCGAGGGCTTTGAGGTCGTCCGGATAAAGCCGGAGAGCGACGGCAATATTGACCCTTCAAAGGTCATCTCGGCAGTCGACGACGACACGGTGCTCGTTTCAATGATGTATGTCAATAACGAGACCGGCTGTATATTCCCGGTGCCGGAGACAGCAAGGCAGATAAAGGCGCATTTCCCCGGCACGGTCATACACAGTGACTGCGTTCAGGCATTCGGCAAAATACCTACCGATGTTGCAAAGCTTCATGTCGATCTTTTTGTCAGCCAGCGGACATAAAATACACGCTCGAAAGGCGTTGGATTTTTATACAAATCAAAAGCCTTCATATAAAACCTATAATTTTCGGCGGCGGTCAGGAAAAGGAGCTGCGCTCCGGCACGGAAGCCGTTCCGGCGATTTTAGCTTTGGGCGCTGCGGTCAACGAGCTTGACACGGCGCGTTCGCTGAAAAACGGTCGGAGAAATCCATGAATACGCCGTCCGGCGGTTGAGGCGAAATTGACGGGATTGTGTTCAATTCACCACTTTCAGGCTCACTTCCCTACATACTGAACATTTCCGCTTTACACTACCGTTCGGAAACGCTGCTGCATTTTCTTGAAAGCCGAAGGATATATGTCTCAAGCGGAAGCGCCTGCTCCAAGGGCAAGGGCAGTCACGTTCTGACCGAAATGGGACTTTCGGCTGACCGTACCGACAGTGCACTGCGTCTCAGCTTTCAAGGTACACAAAGACTTCCGACATTGACGCTCTATGCGATGCTCTGCGTGACGGTCTTAAAACACTAAGAAGAAAATAAAGGATGCTTTTATGAAACAGATAATACTGATAAAGGACGGCGAGTTGGCTTTAAAGGGTCTTAACCGTTCATCATTTGAAGATATACTTGTAAAAAAACCTTAAGTACAGGCTGAAATCATGCGGAGCCTGTGAGATCAAAAAATCGCAGTCGACCATTACAGTCGAGCCTTTGGATGATGATTTTGATTTTGAAGCCGCAAAGTCGGCTGTTTCAAAGGTGTTCGGAATAGCAGCCTTTTCGGTGGCTGCCGCCGTCCATAAGGATATGGATAAAATAATCGCCGAAGGCGTACCTTATCTGAAGGAAATCTTGAGCAATATTAAAACCTTCAAGGTCGTCTCTAAGCGGTCAGACAAAAAATTTCCGCTTGATTCAATGCAGATAAGCGCACAGTTCGGCGGGCGCTGCTCGGAGCATACCATCATCTGAAAGTAGACGTTCACGAGCCTGACGCAGTTGTAGCGGTCGAGATCCGCGAAAAATATGCATACATAAGATGCGGTCAGCTAAAAGGTGCAGGCGGTATGCCGGTCGGAACGGGCGGCAGAGCAGGAAATACTCATTTCCGGCGGCATAGACAGCCCGGTTGCAGCATGGATGATGGCTAAAAAGAGGTATCAGGCTTTCGGCGGTGCATTTTGCAAGTCCGCCCTATACAAGTGTAAGAGCCGAAATGAAGGTCATAAAGCTGCTCAAAGAGGTAGCAAAATACAGCGGTCCGATACCGCTTGATATAATTCCCTTCACCGAGATACAGGAGGAAATAGCCAAGCACTGCAGAGAAGAATATTTCACACTTATCATGCGCCGGTTTATGATGCGTATTGCCGAAAGAACGGCTGTGAAAGAACACGCCGCGGCGCTCATAACCGGTGAAAGCCTCGGTCAGGTTGCAAGTCAGACCATGCCGGCTCTGCATGTCACCAATTCGACCGTGGAAATGCCGGTGCTCCGTCCGCTGATAGGAATGGACAAGGACGAGATAATAAGCATTTCCCGTAAGATCGACACATTTGATATTTCAATAGAACCTTATGAGGACTGCTGCACGGTATTCACCCCCGAAGCACCCCAAAACCAGACCCGAGCTTGCCAAGTGCATAGCCGAGGAGGAAAAGCTGGATGTTGAGGGGCTTATAGAACGTGCAATAGCCGGCACGAGGTTTCAGCTTGTTGAGTAAAGAAACGGAGGATATCAGTGACTTCGGAAATCATTGCAGTCGGTACCGAGCTTCTGCTCGGCAACATTGTAAATACCAATGCAGCATATCTTGCCGCCAATTTAGCCGAACTCGGCTTTGACATGTATTATCAGTCGGTCGTGGGCGATAATTTCGGCAGAGCGGTAGAGCTTATAAAGACCGCAACAAAAAGAAGCGACATCGTTATAATGACCGGCGGATTGGGACCTACGCCCGATGATCTTTCGAAGGAAGCCGCCGCAAAGGCTTTGGGGCTCCGGCTTTATTACGACGAACAGAGTCTTAAACAAATAGAAAATTATTTTCTGTCTACCGGCAGAAAAATGAGCTGCCAGAATCGCAAGCAGGCGCTCTTTCCCAAAGAGCGGTGTGTGATCTTCCCGAATGAGAACGGCACTGCCCCGGATGTGCGATGACTGCGGAAAACGGCTCGGTCGTGATACTCATGCCGGTGTACCGTTTGAGATGAAGGTAATGTTTGAGACCTATGTAAAGCCATATCTTGCCGCAAAAAGCGACCGGGCGATAGTCTCACGGAACATTACAGTTGCCGGTATAGGAGAGTCACTTCTTGCTTCGATGATACCGGAGTATATAAACGGATCCGATCCTACGGTATCACCCTACTGCTACCCCGGGAAGGTAGTACTTAGGGTCACGTCGGAAAAAGCGACAGCCGCTGAGGCTGCCGCAAAATGCGACGAGACCACAGCAAAGCTCATATCGATATTCGGCAAAAACGTCTGCGGAGTGGATGATGGCAGTCTTGAGGAAATACTGGTGCGTCTGCTCACTGAAAAGAAACTTAAATTAGCCACCGCGGAATCATGTACCGCCGGAAAAATTTCGGCAGCAATAACATCTGTTCCCGGCGCGTCCTTGGTGTTTGATTTCGGCGCTTCCACCTATTCAAACGAAATGAAGCACCGGCTGCTTTCGGTCAGCACCGAAACGCTCGACCGCTTTGGTGCGGTCAGTGCCAAAACGGCAATAGAAATGGCAAATGGCATTCTAAAATATGCAAACGCCGATTTAGGACTTGCAGTCACCGGCGTCGCCGGTCCTGCGTCAAGCGAAAATAAGCCGGTGGGTCTTGTGTATATAGCACTTTGCGACAAAGATCACGTCTGGGTCGAAAAAGCTGATGGTAGGAAAGGCAGGTCACGACCGTGAAAAGGTCCGTAACACGACGGTCACATGCGCTTGACCTTGCGAGAAGGTATCTATTATACCACCCCGATGTGATGCCCGGCTTTACGGACGGCGCAGTGCCTGACATAATAATTCCGGAGCAGGCTGCTCTTAAAGAAATAAACAAACAGCTCTTACAATAGAGGAGAAATGACCTATGAATAACGACAATCTTGATCTTGAAAAGCAGTCCGGGGACGTTACCGCGTCAGAGGAAAGCAATAAAACCATGTATGTGCCGGATATGGATGTGCTCAATTACGGCAAGGGTGCCGATGACGCCGATCCTTCCCTGCTCGATCAGTTCAAAGTAGACGGCGACGGCGCGGATGAAACGGATAGTCACAAAAATGACGAAACGAAAAAGAAAGATAAAGACAAAACAAAAGGCAATGGCTTTATCCGTTTTATAAAAATGATCATTCCGCGGAAGAAAGACGGCGCCAAGACTATAATCATAAAATCGGTATCCATAGTGGCGGCTCTTGCATTTATCGGTTCCGCTGTCTATCTTTCGGTCTATTTCGGAGACCTGAATTCACAGAATCATGTCATTTCCGGTGCCAGGGATACCTACAATCTCAACCGTGATAACTACACCTATAACGACGACGGGCAGTTTTCAAAGTTTGACACTTTAAAGGCCCAGAACAGCGACATAGTCGGCTGGATATCGATAAAAGGCACGGATGTGGACAATCCGGTTTATCAGACCTCTGATAACGACTACTACATAACACACGATATGAACCGCGAGATCAACAGCTACGGAGCGCTTTTCCTTGATTACCGCTGCGATATCGACCGTCTGTCACTCACGCAGAATCAGATAATCTACGGTCACAACATGCGTTACGGCGCAATGTTCGGTACGCTTCGCAACTACCGTGACATTGAATACTACAAAAAAGAATCCTGTTATCAATTTTGACTCGCTGTATGAGTCGATGCAGTATAAGATATTCGCTATAATGATAGTGAACACCTCAACCGACGACACATTCGGCTATGAATTCAGCGCATACCGCTCGGAATTCTCAAGCCAGGAAGATTTTCTGCTCTGGACTGAATACTGCAAAGCGCGCAGTCTTGTCGATACTACGGTTGACATTCAGCCGTGTGACGAGGTTATCACACTCTCGACCTGCTGCTACGACTTTACCGACGCAAGATTTGTAATTGTCGGTCGCCGTGTACGCGATGGCGAAAGCAGTGATGTTGACGTAGAGTCAGCCACCGTCAATTCTGATGTTATATACTCAAAGGAATACTATGAGAAAAAGAGAATACCCATTCCGGAGGTAGAGGCTCCGACCATAAGTGTTTATGAGAGCACAAAATAAAAGTAAAAGCAGAGTTTTTTTTTGTAAAAGGAGGCGGGAAAATGTCCAAGGATGTCAGAATAGAGATACTGTATTATAAAGAAAGCACCGATGTGTCACTTGAATTCGGTCTGCACGGAGATTATCCCGTCAGAATGTTATCGACGTCATGTGATGATATTGAAAGCTTTTTCCGCGCTCTTAAAAGAGCGGTGTGGAGAAGTGAGATAATAATGATCATAGGCGGATACGGTACGCGCGAATATATACCGGCATTTATAGCGCGTGCGCTGTCGCTTGGCGTCACCGTACCGGACTATAAGACTGACCGCATCATTTCCCCGGAAATATACTCTATTCCGGACAAAGCCTCTCCCCCTTGCGTCGTCCGACCGACGGTTCGGCGGCTTTATCCTCGAAAGCGGTCCGCAGACTATAATTAGTCTCACCGAAGATAAGGATGTAAGACTGAAGATCACAAAGGAGATCATCGTAAAATACATATCCGAGCACTACGCTGTGTTCAACCTCAACAGGTATTTCCCCGGCAATGAGGCTGAAAATGACATGCCGGTGACGGAGCCAACCGATACGAGCCCTGAAATGCCGGCGGAAGGACCGGAAGTCATTCCGACCGATGCAGAAGAAGCAGCGGAAATTCCTATTGCTGCCGCAGAGTCGGTCATAACAGACATTTCTTCCGTCTCGGTCACAGAAGATGTATCACAGCCTGTCGCTGCCGATCCGGACGATGAGGCTATACGAACCGAACAGTCCGAGACAATACCTCAGCCTGATGTTACGGATATGGAGGTTGCCGAAGTATCAGATACAGCCGAAGAACTGGAAAGCGCAGTTCTGCCCGAACCTTCATTATCAGGAGATACGACCGACAATGAAGATAAAAGCACTGAAAGCACTGCGGACGAGCCTTCAAAACCAACCGAAATCAAGACCGAAGCTGATGCAGTAGCTGATAAATACACCGGTCGCAGGCTGTCGCGTCCCGAAATCCTCCTTGATATTGACCCGGATGACCTTAACCTCGGCGACGGGCTGAAGCTTGATTTCGTCCGCGTCTGCGCGCTGTAAGAATTATCTGCATAATTCTGTCGGTGCTGATAGCGCTGTCCGGCACCATATATATTCTGTTTGAAAAAGTGTTGCCTCTAAAAGTTAGGTCAAAAAAAGCTATTATTCGGGCATTTCCGAAGTGTTTCATAGTTTCGCCGGCAGCGAACGCGAGGCTGCGTTTAAAAAGCTTCGTGAGTACAACGCCGGTATTGACTCATGGCTGTCATTTGGTACTGCCGGCATAGATCACCCTGTAGTCACCGCAGGCTCTGCCGACAGCAGCGAATATCTGCTTTCTCACCTACCTGACGGCAGCGAAGGCTCGGCAGGCACGGTCTACAGCACCTCTCACACCTCGGCTGTAACCCCTAAAGATAACATTATAATATACGGCAGCGCCTCAAAAGGCGGCGCTTTTTATGGCATAAAATCACTTTTTGGCAGCAAAGACATCCTGAATCCGGCAGGTTTTACTTTTACAAATGAGCACACGACCATGCCGCTGTCGGTTATATCGGTTTTTAAAGCTTCTGATCATAAGGATATCGACATAAAAAAGGCGGTATCATCGGACCGCGAGCTTAAAGAATATATTTTAAAAATACACGGTGCGTCCGAATATAAGGATGCAACCGACGTTTATCTTGCCTGCCCCATGATAGTGCTTATAATCGGCATTGACGGCAGCGAGGAATATGTAGCCGCCGCCGTGCCGTCGGTATATGCAAGAAAAAGTTCGACCCGGACCGACGCCACAGTCAACGATAATTCGTCGTCCGCATCGTCATCCGGCACTTCATCCGGAGATAAAAAATAATAATAGGTGTGAATGATGAATATATCGAATTTGTTGATAAGGACAATGACGGCGAAAACGGCGAACAGACGCCGGGCGGAAATGATAATATAATAATTTTGCCGCCGAAGCCGGATACTTCAGGTTCCTCACTCGCCCCGTCATCCGCAGCTTCTTCAACTGTCGATCCGTCGTCGCCTTCACAGTCGTCACAAATGCCGAGCTCATCGTCTGAAGCTTCGACAGACAGCAGCACTCCCGCTTCGTCGACAGTGCCGTCAGACACCTCCTCGGCACCTGATCCCGAGCCGGAGCCTACATATGACCCCCTGCTTACATGGGACGTAAATCTGACCGTTACAAACGGCGGCAAAAAAAATAACCGGCACGGCATCCGAAATAGTTGCAATGATTATTGAGGCTGAAATGGGGTCATCGTACCCGATCGAAGCGCTCAAGGCGCAGGCAGCCGCAACATATTCGTTTCTGATAACAAACGGTGCCGCAAGCGGCAGCGCACCTTATGCTCCAATGAAAAAAGGCGCTTACAAGATGCATCGAAGCCACTGCAGAAGCTAAAGGAACTATAATTACCTACGGCAATGCCATGGCACAGACCTACTACTATGCATATTCAGCCGGCAAGACCGCCTGCAATCAGCATATATGGCAATGGAACAACTGGCAGAATACCACTGCAATCCCCTATTTGCAGAGCGTTGACAGCTCTCCGGATGAAACGCTGTCATATTTCGCAACGACCACCACATATTCATCAGATGAAGTCAAAGCCCTTATTGAAAAGATGGGTCTTTCGGTATCGGGACTTTCAAAGGATAAGTGGATAGTACCGGTGCTTTATGATGACAACGGGTTATACTGCGTCAGGGTAAACATAGCCGGCAAAGGAATACTCGGGGCCCGATCTTAGAAACAAGCTGTTCGGACTGTACAGCAGCAGAAGCAAAAAGGACTTAAGTCCTCGGCTTATAAAGTAACGTATGACAGCGGCAGTGACACATTTACCGTTGTCTGCAAGGGCTGGGGTCACGGCGTGGGAATGAGCCAGGAGGGCGCTAAGCTATACGCCAAGGACGGCTGGAGCAGTACACAGATACTTGAGCATTATTACAAAGGGCACCACCGTCACAAAATACAGATAAAGGGTAGTTCAGATGATAGATTCAATTATATCGGCGCTCGACGGCATACCTAAAAGAACTTATAATCTTCATTATATCCATGCTTCCTATATTGGAACTAAGGGGCGGCATGATAGCGGCGTCGCTGCTTGGCGTGCCGTGGACAAAGGCATTTGCCATATGTGTTATAGGCAATATGATCCCGATACCGCTGATACTTCTTTTTTATAAGACAGATATTTGTACTGCTGAAAAAGGTACCATTTTTCAACAGGCTGATAACAAAGATCGAAGCGGCGGCAGACAGAAAAGGCGGAAAGATCAACAAAAGCCGGAATTTGGGACTTTTCAGCTTTGTCGCAATACCGCTGCCCGGCACAGGTGCGTGGATGGGTGCCCTTATCGCAACGATGTTTGATATAAGGATGAAAAGATCTTTCCCCATCATTTTTGCAGGGGTTATCACAGCCGGACTTATAATGTCGGTGCTGAGCTACCTGATCCCCGGATTGTTTTTCTAATACTAATACTAATGTCGGACAGGTTTAACAGGAAGTATTCAAACACCGGGAGGAAGCCTTTGCTTCCTCCGGTGTTTGAATTCAATTATCGTTATATCGACATAAAATGCGGCAGGAGCGGGACCCCTGCCCTACGACGTACCAATCAGCTTATGTGGTTGCTGAGGAACGACACTTGAGGCTTGTTTCCTACAAAAATTCAATTAGCTATTTGTTTCCGTACACCGCTGAACTGAAATTCATCTGTACATACAAATAAAAAGCACCAGACAAAGGATAGAACTTCTGTCCTTGTCTGGTGCTTTCATATTATGACAAATTACGGACGAATTACATTTACATACTTTCGGGTGCAGAAATTTTCAGCATTGCAAGTATATTTGATATAACCGTCTTTGCGGCAATACAAAGGGGCTATACGCGCCTGCATTAGGTCGGCATTGTCGTTTTTAACACGGCATGAATTATAGAACGTATGGAAAAGCGTAGCCACATCATAAACGTAACGCGTGATACGGGCTGAATCGTATGACTTTGCCGACGCCTCGATCTCACCCGTAAATTCGGATATGCGGCGTATAAGCTCGCGCTCCTCTGGCGCTTTGAGAAGGGTCAGCTGATCCTTGGTACATTTCCTCGGCTCTATGCCCTCAGCGCTCAGATTACGCAGTATGCTGCATATTCTCGCGTGTGCATACTGAACATAATATACAGGATTCTGGCTCGACTGTTCCACCGCAAGATCAAGGTCAAATTCAAAGGTGCGTGTTGGGCTCCTTTGAATTGAATATGAAGCGCGCGGCATCAAGCGGCACTTCGTCGAGCAATGTCTTGAGCGTAATTGACTTGCCTGTACGCTTTGATACCTTGACGACCTCGCCGTCACGCACAAGGCGCACAAGCTGCATGAGAACGATATCCAGCTTGTCGCCGTCAAGCCCCACAGCATTCATGGCACCTTTGAGTCTTGCAACATGTCCGTGGTGGTCTGCACCCCCAGACATTTATTACCCTGTCAAATCCCTTACTGCAAATTTATTGTAGTGATACGCTATATCACCGGCAAAGTAGGTCGGATTGCCGTTAGCGCGTAC
>VOFC01007010.1_pt1 | contig 58872 bp, 92 predicted proteins | sample 5384161 | NCBI WGS metagenome assembly VOFC01 (sample SAMN12384722, study PRJNA508395) | human gut metagenome | isolation source: healthy gut B | host: Homo sapiens
GCTGCAAAGCGGCGTACTGTTTCGTCAGAATACGTAATGCCTTGAGGATTGGAATATTTGGGAACGCACCAGATTCCTTTTATGCTGGCATCTGTATTGACCAATTGTTCTACCATATCCATATCTGGTCCGTGTTCTGTCATTGGTACAACGATCATTTCAATGCCAAAAAGAATGCGTAACACCAAAATGACGGTCATACCAGGACAAGGACAAAGAAATTTTACAGTTCCTTGTTCTGCCCAAGGTTTACAGCTTCCAAATCCACTGTACATGGCCGAGTTAACGGTATCAAACATCATATTTAAACTGGAGTTTCCGCCTACAATCACATCATTTGCATCTACACCTAATAAATTGCCAAAAATTGGCGCATTTCAGGCAATCCGTCTACAACACCGTAATTGCGGCAGTCATCGCCTGCTTCTGCGTTGTAATCAGATGTGGAATTCAAAATATCCATCATCGGCATGGAAAGATCAATTGTTCCGGACCGGGTTTGCCTCTGGACATATTTAAATTTAATCCCTGCGCTTTGTATGCATCATATCTTGCTTGTAAATCGGCTTTTTTTCTTTTCAAGCGCTTCTTTAGACATAGAATCATAATATTCAGTGTTCATTTGCGTATCTCCTCTAACCAAAATTGCATAAATGTCTTAAAACCTTACTTATTCTACACTCATTTTATAAAAAATGCAAGTTAATTTTAATAATCTTGCATTTTGCTCAAATCGTGAATCTTTGTGTAAACTTTTCTGTAGGTTTCTTCCAGTGATTCTCTAATATGCGAGCAGCTTTGGCCGCACTCTCATATTCTACATAATATTTCTTAATATGATGATAGGTGCATATTTTACAATCAATGGTTTGAGAACCAATTTGTATCGGCTTTATTTCTCTTGACATAATGTTACGTTTTGCAAAGGTTTTACGCAATCCAATGGCTGTTGTTTCTTGGAAAATGGTTTCTGTTATGATTTGTTCCAGCTCCGGTTGGCATAGTACGGTTAATTCATAGGCAGGACGATTCTTCTTCATATAAATCGGAGTAAAATATACATCAGCAGCGCCAAGTTCTAATAGACGTGTGTGGCAATAAGCCAGTTGTTCCGGAGTGCTGTCATCAATAGCGCTTTTTAAAATACAGATTTCATCTCCATGTGTGTCTGTGATTTCAGAAATCAGCATAGCACGCACTACATTCGGATGAGCAAACTCTTTTTTGCCTGCGCCAACGCCTATTTTATCAATGGTGAATTTTGGAGGCAGTGTAAATGTATTTGCCAATGCTGCAACAATGGCTGCACCGGTTGGAGTAATCATTTCACCTTTATTTTCCGTGATTCTCATTGGTATGGAAGCCGACTGTACCAAACGCAATGTGCATGGGGTAGGTACCGCTGTCAATCCATGGTGACATTTTGTAAATCCGCTGCCTTCATATAAAGGGGAGAAGATGATATGGTCAATATGTAAAAAAATCAAGACAAACAGCGACGGTAATGATATCGAGAATGGAATCATCGCTTCCTACTTCCTGAAAGTGGACTTGATGTGCAGGCATTCCATGAACAAAACCTTCTGCCTGCGCCAGTACATGAAATATTTTTTTTTCGCTGTTTCTTTGGCTTTGTCTGAAATTTCAGATGCGTCAATGATATGTTCAATTTCAGCAAGACAACGGCCTGAATGGTCGTGATAAGTATGGAATATGTGCATGCTCGTGTTCATGAGAATGCTCACAGGTGGAATGATTTGTGTGAATATCAAACGCGACTGCGGAGATTCCTTGTTTGTCTGTTTTGCTGATGTCAATTTCAAACTGCTCCAACGGTACGGTGTGAAGCTGGTTGAGCAAAAATTCCCGGTCAACGCCCAGGTCTATCAAAGCTCCGGCTGCCATATCGCCGCTGATACCGGAATAACATTCAAAATATAATGTATTCATGGAAACTTCCTTTCTTTTTTATCAACATATTTGATAAAAAGGATGCTTTCTCAAACCGTGGTCAAAGCATCCTTTTTGTATGTCATTCTGTTATATTTGATTCTGAGCCGCATTTACAATTAAGCGATTGATTTGTGCCGCCATATAACCGCCGCCAAACCCGTTGTCTATGTTGACGGTTGCCATACCTGTGGCACAAGAATTAATCATGGTCAGCAAAGCGGAAATTCCTTGCAGATTTGCACCGTAACCGATGCTGGTAGGTACGGCAATGACAGGTTTGTCTATTTGTCCTGCCAATACAGATGCCAATGCGCCTTCCATTCCCGCTACTGCAACCACTGCATTGGATTTGCGAATATCAGGCAAAGCGTCAATCAAACGGTGGATGCCGGAAACACCGATATCATAAATGCGATTTACATTCGCCCCGCATAATTCGGCAGTGACAGCAGCTTCTTCTGCTACAGGGATATCCGAAGTTCCTCCCTGTACAAATCGTTACCAATCCATGTTGTTTTGGTTTATTTTCATATGCGTATAATATGCGAGCCGTATCATGATACTGTGCGTGGGGAATCATAGGAAGAATCGCATTTGCTTGTTCTTTTGTCACTCGTGTGGCCAAAGCAATTTGGTTGCGTTCATACAATGTATTGAAAATATCACGGAATTGTGCAACCGTTTTTCCTTGTGCAAAAATAACTTCCGGAAATCCTGTTCGTAATTGTCTGTGATAATCCAGTTTGGCATATTCCATATTATGATAAGGCAAATCTTTTAACTGTTCCATAGCTTGTTCCACAGAAAGTTCATGATTTTGGACAGCCTGTAATAATTCTTTCGTTAACATTGGTTACCTCTTTGTTTTTGATAAGGTTCATCCATACTGCCTGAACGGAACCCTTCCATATCTAACGTAATATAATCAAAGCCAATTTGTTTTAGGAGAAGAATCAAATCTGACTTTTTGATAAAATGTGAAAAATTGTTCTGAGGAATCTCAATACGTGCAATGGTATCATGCATACGGACACGATTCACAGGAAATCCGTTCTCACATAGCAGTTGTTCCGCTTTTTTGAATTTTCTCAAGTTTTTTCTTTGGTAATCAGCGTATGATAAGGAAGCCGTGTAGCCAGGCAAGGGGAAGAAGGAGTATCTGATGAAGAAAGCCCAAAATCAGCTGCCATTTGCCGTACTTCCTGTTTTTGAAATATGACAGTCGGCCAAAGGACTGATAATCTCTAACTCTCGCAAAGCGCGGATGCCGGGACGATGCTGGTGTAAATCATCCAGATTGGTTCCATCCATGCATGTGGAGTAACCATGCTGAACTGCCCAATCCTTTAAAATGGAAAAGAGCATATGCTTACATTGATAACAGCGGTCCAATGGATTTTTCATAATATTGGGATTGGTAAATTCATCAAGCTCAATGACGTAAAAGGAACGCCGATTTCCTGCGCTATGTTTTCTGCTGTATTTTGATTCCCTACAGGGTGCAATGTGGTTTGAAAATAGACAGCAGCCACCTTAGGTACTGTCTGTGCAGCAACCTTTAGCACAAGACTGCTGTCCACTCCTCCGGAAAAAGCGACGCAGATGCCATTTGGGGCATAGTTGGATAAATACGTTTGCAATTGTTCTAGTTTTGTTTGCATAGGGTTCTCTCTTATTTCTATTTTGTATGGATTAAAATTCTGCATTTCCTGTTGTTCTTGGAAAAGGCAAGACATCACGAATATTGGAAATACCGGTTAAATACATTACCATGCGCTCAAATCCCAGTCCGAATCCGGCATGTTTTGTTCCGCCAAAGCGGCGTAAATCCAAATACCACCAGTAGTCTTCTTCCTTTAGACCTGCTTCCTGCATACGTGTCCGTAAAAGGTCCAGACGCTCTTCACGTTGACTGCCTCAATTATTTCTCAATTCCGGGCACCAATAAATCCATGGCGGCAACAGTTTTACCATCGTCGTTCAAACGCATATAAAACGCTTTGATTTCTTTTGGATAGTCTGTTACAAATACAGGCTTTTTAAAAATTTGTTCTGTTAAGTACCGTTCATGTTCTGTTTGCAAATCAATACCCCAGGCAACAGGATATTCAAATTCAGCTCCGCAATTTTGCAGTTGTTCAATGGCATTGGTATATGAAATACAAGCAAATTCTGACGTTACAATGTGGTTTAATCGTTCCAATAGCCCTTTATCCACAAATTGATTGAAAAATGCAAGGTCATCTGGACAAGTTTCCATGACAAAAGATATGATAAATTTAATTAAGTCCTGTGCGAGCAGCATGACATCCTGCAAATCCGCAAAAAAGCAATTTCAGGTTCAATCATCAAAATTCTGCGGCATGACGCTGTGTATTGGAATGCTCGGCACGGAAAGTAGGACCAAATGTATAGATATTGCCAAACGCCATTGCCATACACTCGCCTTCCAACTGGCCCGATACCGTCAATGATGTTGGTTTTTGGAAAAAAGTCTTGTGTATAGTCGATGTTTCCCTGTTCGGTTTTTGGGAGGTTGCTCTAATTCTAATGTTGTAACACGGAACATTTCGCCTGCTCCTTCACAATCGCTTCCCGTAATAATGGGGGTATGAGCATATAAAAATCCACGTGTTTGAAAAAAAAAATTGATGAATTGCAAAGGAGGCGGCAGAACGAACGCGGAACGCAGCGCTATAGGTATTGGTACGCGGACGCAAATGGGCAATGGTACGCAAATATTCTAAGGAATGACGCTTTTTTGAAGCGGATATTCCGGTGAAGAAGCGCCCTCCACATGAATCTGTTTTGCGTGCAGCTCAAATGGTTGTTTTGCATCGGGGGTTAAAACAAATGTGCCTGTTACGCAAAGCGCGGTACCAACGTTTTGTTTGGCAATTTCTTTATAGTTGGAAAGAATTGTTTCTTCAAATACAACTTGGACACCTTTAAAACAACTGCCATCATTTAAATCGATAAATCCCAGTGATTTGGAATCTCGCAAACTGCGTACCCAACCGCATACGGTTATATCAATATCTTTATAATTATTTGGTGTTTGATAGAGTTGTGCAATGGTTGTTCGTTTCAAACAAAAGTCCTCCTTTTTCTATTTGCCATGTATAATTTTATAGATGATATTATAACATAAAAGAAATTGTGAAACAATTTCTAACCTATAAATGTTAAAACGTTCTTGCCAACAGCCAAAACTTTAGTTTTGTTGTCGTTGCCAGGTTGTTATAGCATAGAAAGTTCTTGTCAATCACCAAAATTCTGAATATGGAAAGATGTTCCTTTCTATGTTCATATTGCTACTTGTCTCGAGGATGTTATGACATAAGGTGGATAGGTGCAAGTATATTACAAATATTTTATTATTCTCAAAAAAATTTAAAAATAAACCTTGCTTTTTATCAAACATAGTGTATACTATCAAAGGTGTTCAGCTAAGAGCACTTACAACTGCATATGGAGAGGTATTCTAATGGTAAGGAGCCACATTGGAAATGTGGTGTGCCGCAAGGCATTGTGCGTTCGAGTCGCATCCTCTCCGCCAGCGTGAGTCGAATACAATTTGTATTCGGACTCTTTGTATTTAATCTGATAATTATGCTGAAATAAAAAATGTTTATACTATATAACAGCAATGGGAACAAGTGTAACTTGTTCTTTTTTTCATTTTGTGATAATGAGTAAGTAAAATGTACGATGACTTATATTTTTATTTATGGTTATGTCAAAAAGAATTCGCTTGTAACACTTTTTATGTTGACTGACAATGGTTTCTGTTTTTTCGAGAGATAAAATTTTTATAAAAACGTTGTATCATTTTTCATATTTCTTTGCAATATTCCTTATTCTTGTTTCATTTCACATTTTATGGTATAATTAACTCAATAATAGAAAAGAGAAATGGAACAGAATAGGAAGTGATTGTGTGTCTGCGGATTTGCATTGTCACACAAAAATGTCAGATGGTTCCGTTACGATAGAAGAGCTGGTGATTCTCGCAAAAAATAAGGGAATCACCACAATTTCTGTAACGGACCATGATACGTTTGCAGGCTCAACACGAGCAAAAAGTATTTGCCAAAAAGACATGGTGTAACGGTGATACCGGGAATAGAGATTTCTGCATTTGATTATGACCGTAATCAAAAAGTGCATGTCTTATGCTATCATTGCAGTTATCCGGACCGTTTGGAAGGTCTTTGCAAAAAAGATTGGTGACAGCCGAAAGAAAGCTGCAAGTATTATGGTACAGAAAGTAATGCATTTGTATCCTGTAGGAGCAGAGATTTTATTGCGTCATTCCCATGGAAGCACCAATATTTTTAAACAGCATATTATGCATGGATTAATGGATGCCGGTTATACCAACGAACTATATGGTGCGGTTTATCACAAATTGTTTACGCCGCGAATTGGTTTGGCTTATTCCAAAATAGAATATCCGGATGTACATCACGTGCTAAACGAAGTAAAACAGGCAGGAGGTATTGCTGTAATAGCGCATCCCGGTCAATTGAAAGATATTTCGCTGTTGGAGCAGTTAGCGGACAGAAAAGAAATAGACGGTATAGAAGTGTGGCATCCAAGCAATGAAGAGTCTTTGATAGCACAATTAATGATATTAGCCCAGACGCATCACTTGCTTATGACAGGCGGTACGGATTTTCACGGAATGTACTCAAAAGTATCCAGAACCATCGGCTCTTACATAACACCTCAGGAGCAGGTACGCGCATTGGAAAAATGGAAGCAAAAACATAAAAAAATTAGTGTTACGGAGGAAATGTATGGAGTATCGTTATAAAAACAAAGGGAGTTTGCTCCTCACAGATTATTTTGGATATAGAGGGAGATACCGTAAAATCTGCTATGTTTATAGGAGGGTGTAACGGTAATTTAAAAAGGAATCTGCGCTTTGATTTCAGGTATGAAAATAGATGACATCATTGAAAAATGTCAGGGGGGATTACTTGCGGCAGCCGTTCCACTTCCTGTCCGGACCAATTAACAAAAAGCGTTGATAGCAGTAAAAGAAGAAATTGCTGCTAAAGTATAAAAAGGTCATTGTCTTTTCAGACAATGACCTTTTCTTTATTCCATTGCATTTTAAAATGGTTTCATAAAGTTCGGGATAACGTTTTTTTCATATTGAAAGGCTTTAATGCTTTATCTGTCCAACCGTGAAGGGTAGAGCCTGTATTTACAGGCTTTTCCACCCCCTTTTTGTATACGGTATATCCAAATTGTATGCGTGAAGGTGTTAACGCTAAAATACGTGTTTCTATTGTAATTTCATCTTCATATAAAGTGGCCTGGTGGTATTTGCAAGTAAGCTCAGACAGAGGTAGTAAAATGCCCATTTCTTCCATCTTGCTGTATGAAATTCCCTACTTTCTTAATGAAGTCTGTACGTGCCAGCTCATACCAAACCGCATATACGGAATGATGAATTACTCCCATTTGGTCTGTTTCTGCATATCGTGCGGTGACAAAAGATTTTGTAATCATGTAATAGCTCCTTCTATAATCGTATCGTGTTTTACATCATCGTTTTAATATCCAATCCGTCAAACTGCATATTGTAGTACTTAGTATACAGTCCGTTTTGTTTCAGCAATTCTTCATGAGAACCGCGCTCTATTATTTGATGTTGGTCGATTACCAAAATTTCGTCTGCATGGCGAATGGTGCTCAAACGATGTGCAATTACAATTGTGGTCCTGTTTTTGGCAAGCTGTTCCAAAGATGCTTGAATAAATCGTTCACTTTCATTGTCGAGCGCAGACGTAGCTTCGTCTAAAATTAAAATTTTAGGGTCTTTTAAAAATACGCGAGCAATGGCAATGCGTTGTTTTTGTCCTCCTGAAAGTCTTGTTCCGCGTTCACCTACCATTGTATCATATCCATCGTCCAAGCTCATAATAAAATCGTGAATATTTGCAAGTTTGGCTGCCTGTATAATTTCTTCTTCGCTGGCGCCGGGTTTTCCATAAGCGATGTTATCACGAACGGTACCCCAGAACATATAAATATCCTGCTGAACAACGCCAATTGCTTTTCGCAGCGATTTTTGCGTGACATCTCGTATGTCAGTGCCGTCAATGGAAATACTGCCTTCACTTACGTCGTAGAAACGAGGAAGAAGCGCGCATATCGTAGACTTTCCGCCTCCCGAAGGACCGACCAAAGCAATGGTTTTTCCGGCCGGAATTTCAAAGTCGATGTCATTCAGTACATTATGTACGCCGTCATAGGAGAAAAAAGACGTGTTGATATTGAATTGTCCCTTTTACATCATTCAAATCAGGAGCATTTGGCTTATCTTCGATTTCAATGGGGGTTTCCATAATTTCCAGAAAACGAGAAAAAGCCTGCCATGCCTTTTTGGAATACTTCCATAAAGTTGACCAGAATGGTGATAGGATTGATAAAAATATTGATATATAAAGCGTATAACGCCAAATCAGGTGCATTCAATGTGCCTTGTGCAATAAAGATACCGCCGAATACCAAAATAACGGTAAATAAAATCCCTTGGAAATATAAGTTGCCGGATTGGAATCTTCCATATGCATGGTAAGAATGTTTTTTAGAAGATAAAAAAAACGAAACGTTTGCTTTTTGAAATTTTTTCTTTCTCTACAGTTTCATTGGCAAAAAAGATTTTACAACCCGAATTCCTGCAAGAGAATCTTGCAGCTGCGCATTAATATTAGCGATTTTTTTGTTATTGTCTGAAAATGCTTTTTTCATACGTTTGTTTTGAAATACACTGAAAATGCACATAATAATAACAACTGCAAATAGAATCAAAGTCAAAGGTACATGTACCATCATCAGCAGTACAAAGGAGCCGATGAGCTTTAAAAAGGCTAGGAATAAATTTTCAGGTCCGTGATGTGCAACTTCAGAAATATCAAATAAATCTGACACCATTTTTGTCATCATTTCGCCTGTATTATTTTTTTATCATAATAAGAAAATGGAAGACGCTGCATTTTATCGAACAAATCGCTGCGCATGGCGCTTTCCATCCTGGAGCCCATAATATGTCCCCATGTTGCAATAAAATAGTCGCAGAACAGTTTGATTAAATACATGACGATTAATCCGATTGCAACGAATCCGATGGTATGTAAAATAACGGTTGCGTCCATTGTAAATAAGCTTTTTATTTAATACATTCAGTATTTGAGGAAACGATATATCTACTAGGGAAACAATGGTTGCACATATCAAGTCAAAAATCAGCATGGCTTTGTGCGGTTTGTAATAGTGAAGAATTTTTTTTAATGTTGGCATGAGACACCTGCTTTCTGTTATAAATAAAAAAAGTGGAATGTTATCCATTCCACTTTTCGCTTACATCGCCTTCATTAAAATGGGCTTCTTACTTTTTCCGGTTCCGGATAATCGACACCGAAAGTTTCAACGGTCACTTTTTCCATAATTTGATTTTCCAAAGGACGGTCATTGTAATCACGCTGTGCCGCAACAATTTTGTCTACCGCTTCCATACCTTCAATTACTTGACCGAAGGAGGCATACTGTGCATTAAGATGAGGAGCATCGTCTACCATAATGAAAAATTGAGAGCCTGCGCTGTTTGGACTTTGTGAGCGTGCCATAGAAAGAACACCGCGTTTGTGAAGCAGTTCGTTATTAAAGTTATTCATAATAAATTCGCCTTTAATGGAATAACCGGGGCCGCCCATGCCTGTACCTTGAGGGTCTCCGCCTTGAATCATGAAACCCGGAATGACTCTGTGAAAAATAAGTCCGTCGTAAAAACCGCGTTTTACAAGAGAAATAAAGTTATTTACTGTGTTAGGAGCAACATCAGGAAACAGTTCTGCTTTTGATGGTACCTTGGTTTGTTTCAAATGTAACAATAGGATTGCTCATAAAATCGATTCCTCCAAATATTTTCTAAAAGATTATGGTAATTATAATACGAATACCCAATTTGTTCAAGTCACGTTTTGTCTACTTGTTCATATCATGCAAAAAATAATGATGAAAACTTTTGTCAAAGAAATTGTAGCGATGTGATGATAAAAGTTTTTATCTCGGCAGAAACATGCTTTTGCGGAGAGAAAAACGTGTTATGAGGATATGAATTGGTATTTGCAGTAAAATTTTAGTTATTTGTAAGAATGAGTTAACAATTGTATATTAAAATATACAAAATAGCAATCTGACAGCAATAGCAAAATAAATATGGAAAGGAACATCTTTCCATATTCAAGATGTTGATTGTTATGAGAATGTTTTAGCATTTATAGGTTAGAAATTGCTTTGCAATTTTTCTTATGTTATAATACATCCATAATTATGATTGAGGAGATACTCACTATATGAAACTGATTTCATGGAATGTAAATGGATTACGTGCCTGTTTGACAAAGGGATTCCCTGAGTTTTTGAGCAGGAGCAAGCAGATATATTTTGTATTCAAGAAACAAAGATGCAGGAAGGACAAGCGGAAGTTGAATTTCAGGCTATTATCAATATTGGAACAGTGCAGAGAAAAAAGGATATTCAGGAACTGCTGTATTTACCAAACAGCAGCCGATAACTGTCACATATGATATTGGTGACCCTGCACACAAAGGAGAAGGTCGAGCAATTACATTGGAATATGACCCATTCTATTTGGTGAATGTTTATACACCAAATGCACAAAGAGGATTGGCGCGTCTTGATTATCGCATGGCTTGGGAAGATGCGTTCAGAGATTATTTAAAAACATTAGATCAAAGAAAACCTGTTATTTTATGCGGTGATTTAAATGTTGCACATCAGGAAATTGATTTGAAAAATCCAAAAACCAATGTAGGAAATGCGGGTTTTTCAATGAAGAACGCAGTAAATTTACACAGCTGCTGGACTCAGGATTTATCGACTCTTTCCGAACGTTATACCCAGATGAAACAGGTGCGTATACATGGTGGTCATATATGTTTAATGCACGTGCAAACAATGCGGGATGGCGTATTGATTATTTTGTTTTATCAGAAAGGATGCGTCCTTATTTAAAAGACAGCATCATTTATGCTGACGTAATGGGAAGTGACCATTGTCCTGTTGGTCTTTTTGTTGGACAGCAAGGAAAAGGACTTGGTGAAATAAATTATGTATTTGATAGATAAAGGATGTGACAAAATGGAACTGGAAGACTATCAATTCACAAAACAGGAATTAAAATATTTAGAGCTTCTTTCAGAAAAATATCCAACTGTGCAGTCGGTCTGTACTGAGATTATTAACTTAAAAGCGATTTTAAATTTGCCAAAAGGTACAGAGCATTTTATGAGCGACGTACATGGTGAATATGAAGCGTTTTTATCATATACTGAACAACTGTTCAGGTGTCATCCATGAAAAAAGTAAATATTATTTTTGGTGACAGATTGAGCGTGGAAGAACGTGCAGAGTTATGCACATTAATTTACTATCCGGAAGAACGCTTGAGATTGTACACGAAACCATAAAAAGATTTGGAAAGCTGGTACAAAATTACGTTGAACCAGTTAATTGAAATTTGCAAATTGGTTGCGTCAAAATATACTCGTTCGAAAGTAAGAAAAGCACTTCCAAAAGAATTCAGCTATATTATTGACGAGCTGCTTCACCCGTAGAAGGGGACATCAATCAAGAAGCGTATCACAGCAATATCATGGATACCATTATCAGTATTCATAACGCAGATGAATTTATTATTGCATTGGCTACCTTAATCAAACGTCTGGCAGTTGACCATTTACACATTGTTGGTGATATTTTCGACCGCGGTCCCCGCGCCGACAGCATTATGGACATGCTGATGCAGCACCACGCAGTAGATATTCAGTGGGGTAATCATGACATTTTATGGATGGGCGCTTCCACAGGACATGCGGCATGCGTGGCAACCGTTGTAAAAACAAGTGTATCTCACAAACGCTTGGATACCTTGGAAGGCGGTTATGGTATCAGTCTGCGTCCTCTTACTTTATTTGCTACACAAACTTATAAAAATTGTGAAACTACTCATGAAGCTATGCACAGAGCAATTGCAATCATTCTGTTTAAAGTAGAAGCGCAAGTCATTAGACGCCATCCTGAATATGGAATGGAAGAACGTTTGCTTTTTTGCATAAAATTGATTATGAAAACAAATGTATTACCATTAGCGGCAATACTTACGAAACTACTGTAGATTTCCCAACCATTGACCCGGAACATCCGTAATGATTTGACAGAGGAAGAGCAACATGTTCTGGACGGATTGGTCAACGCATTTGTAGAAAGTGACCGTTTGCATCGTCATATGAAATTTTTTATATGCCCTGCGGCAGTATCTATAAGTGCTTTAATCAAAATTTATTATTCCATGCATGTGTCCCTATGACAAAAGAGGGAGAATTTGCAGAGTTTGAGTTTGAGGGAGTGCCTTATAAGGGAAAGGCGCTTTTGGATTTGGCAGACCAGATTACTGTAAAGCATATTTTACCAGCAAAGAAAGCGAAAAAGAGAAGTACGGAGATTTTGTATGGTACCTATGGTGCGGAAAAACCTCTCCTTTGTTTGGCAAAGCCAGAATGACTACTTTTTGAACGTATGTTTATAGTGGATAAACCAGCTGGACAGAAGAAAAGATTCGTATTACACATTCTGTGAGTCGGAGGACACCTGCAATCGTATTTCTGCGTGAATTTAATTTGGCACAAGGCTTTTTCCCATATTATAAATGGACATGTTCCTGTAAAAGCTATGAAGGAGAAAGCCCTATCAAAGCAAACGGTAAATTAATTGTCATTGACGGTGGATTCTGTAAAGCATACCAAAAAACCACAGGTATTGCCGGCTATACGCTAATTTATAACTCCCGTGGAATGCGCATTGTATCTCATACGCCGTTCAGAGGCATTAAAGAGGCAATTGAAAAACATGTGGATATTGAATCCAGTTCCGAATTTTTTGAAACAAACGGCACACGTGTGTTGATTTTTGGATACGGATATAGGGAAGATATCAGTAATACAATTTATGACTTGTCTCTTACTAACAGCATATAAAAAAGGTTTATTGGTACCTGATGACGAATAATAAAGAAAGACACGTCCCCTGTTTTTATCAGAGCGTGTCTTTTTGCGTTCAAGGAACAGTGTTGCAATTGGCAGTAAAATTGTGACAATACTTTTTTAGATTTCATTTTACATTTTGTCACCCGTACGTATTGTTAACGAAATTACACAAAAGATTCATGAAAACCGTTTTTTCTTCTTTTGAAAAAAAGATAAGCATTTTACGTTAATACAGGTTCAAACCTGCACTAAAAAGCTGCAGCCGATGTTTCATGATTTAACGGCAGTGGAATAAAAACAGTAAAAAAAATAGAAACCAAAAAGCTGTCTTGTTCCATTATTTAGCTTTTGACTGTTGTAAGAATATTCGTAATGTTGTAACCGAAGATTGTTTTGTAATTATCTTGATTCTGCAATCACCTAAGAATAACAAAATAAATATTGGAAGGAGGATTTCAATGTTCAAAACTTTGGCTGTTGGCTAGAACGTTTTAACGTTTTAAAGTTAGAAATTGCTTTGCAATTTCTCTTATGTTATAACAACCTGGCAACAGCTGCAAAATCACAGATTTTGATTGTGGGCTGGAAACATTTTAGCGCTTATCGGTTAAAAATTGCAAAGCAATTTCTTTTTATGTTATAATATCCATTAATTGTCGAAATGGACTTATTTCAGTAAAAAGGGGAATGATTCATGGCTCTTGTAACTTTATTGGCTCATACACCTCAACCGGAACTGCATGTTGCAGCAGCAGCAAAGTTATGTTATTCGCCTTCTTCTATTGATAAAATCAAAGAAGGATTAACTGAGGAAAAGTGGCTTCCTTTGTTGACATGCTTTCGGAAATCGGTCATGAAAGTCCCATTGAGCATGCTACGTTTACATTTGAATTGAAGGTGTATCCCGCGCTTTGCTGGCACAAATTACGCGTCACCGTATTGCTTCTTTCAGTGTGCAAAGTCAGCGTTATGTTGCGGAAAACGCATTTGAATATGTCTTACCACCGCAGATTGCCGCGATACCCGAGGCAAAAGAAGAATTTATACGGGCGATGGAAGAAGACCAGCGTCATTATGAAAACTTAACGAATATTTTAACGGCAAAACACAAAAAGCATTGCTTGAAAAAGGAAAAGATGAAAAAACAGCAGCTCGAATGGCGCAGAAACAAGCGATAGAAGATGCTCGTTTTGTGTTGCCCAATGCTTGTGATACCAAAATGATTGTTACCTTTAATGCACGCTCATTAATGAACTTTTTACACTGCGCTGCTGCAGGCGCGCACAATGGGAAATTCAGGATGTTGCAATTCAAATGCTGCGCTTGGTCAAACAGGCAGCGCCACATTTGTTTGCCAAAGCAGGTCCTAATTGTGTGAGAGGCGCTTGTTCGGAAGGAAAAATGACTTGCGGAGAAATCAAAGAAGTACGTGCGTTTTTCCGTAATCTTGGAGAGGAAACCGTATGAAGCATCCGTTTATTGTAATTGAAGGGTTAGACGGAAGCGGCAAAGCAACACAAACAAATCAGCTGTGCAAAGCTTTGAAACAAAAAGCAAATAAAATATCGTCACCTTACGTTTCCTGACTATGAGCAGGATTCTTCCGCTTTAATCAAATTGTATTTAAGCGGCGCTTTTGGAACAGAGCCTAACAGTGTCAACGCCTATGCTGCGGCATCTTTTTATGCGGTAGACCGTTATGCCAGTTTTCAAAGATTTTGGAAGCAGGATTATTTGGACGGTACGTGTTTGGTAGCAGACCGCTATGCCACTTCTAATTTCATTTATCAACTGACAAAACTGCCAAAAGAAGAATGGGAGCATTTTATTCATTGGGCGGAGGATTATGAATATCATAAATTGGAATTACCAAGGCCTGATGTTGTAATTTATTTGGATGTTCCGCCGGAGATTTCCCAGGCTTTGCTTAGCACACGTTACCAAGGTGATGAGACAAAAAAAGATATTCATGAAAGAAATATGAATTTTTTAATGCAATGCCGTGAAGCTGCATTGTATAGTGCTGAAAAAATTAGGTTGGAATGTCATTTCCTGCGCTGATAACGGAACAATGAAATCCATTGAAGCGATTCATAAAGAAATTATGGATAAACTTACAATATAAAACCATAGAAGAGGAATCTAAAAACGATGGTCTATGTATTTTTTTAGCAAATGGTTTTGAAGAAATGGAAGCAATCGCACCCATTGACCTGCTGAGAAGAGCAGAGTTAAAAGTAGTAACGGTTGCGGTCGGGACAGATACTACCATGGTCACGGGTGCCCATGGCATACGTATTCATGCCGACATTACAGAACAGCAGGTAGACTGCACTGGCATAGAAATGGCTGTTCTGCCAGGAGGTATGCCGGGAACCTTGCATTTAGAGCAGTCTGCTGTTGTACAAACTGTTTTAAAGCACTGTAAACAACAAGATATCCCGATAGGAGCTATTTGTGCTGCGCCGTCTATTTTAGGTCATATGGGATTACTCCGTGGCATCACGGCTACCTGTTTTGAAGGATTTGAAACACAGTTGACAGGTGCAAACTATTCTCCGCAGCATGTATGCTGTGACCAAAATGTCATTACTGCCAGAGGTGCCGGTGTTTCTGTTGAGTTTGCCTTGAAATTAGTAGAGGTGTTATGCGGTGCGTCTAAAGCCAATTTATTGAGGAAGTCGATACAATGTATGTGAAAAATCCAAAAAGAAAATATCAAAGAACTGAAAAAGAATTTACGGCTGAAATACCGAAATATCAGAGAGACGATGCCGCCTGCAAAAAAAAGGAAAGATGGACGCTCGTATTCGCAGGCATTTATTTGATTTACCGGAATATCATGAAGAAAGCACTGTTTTTGTATATATCAGTAAATCCATAGAAGTGGATACGTTTTCGATTGTAAAAGAGCCTTGGCTGACGGAAAGTTAGTTGCTTCTCCAAGATGTGTACCGGGTACGTTTGAAATGGAATTCTATTATATTCGTTCTTTGGATGATTTGGAAAAGGGAACTTTTTGGCGTTTTGGAACCAAAAACACAAACAATGCAAGTTGGTTACGGATTTATCACATGGCTTTTGTATTGTACCGGGACTATGCTTTGATGCAAAGGGATACCGTTTGGGTTACGGTAAAGGTTATTATGACCGATTTTTATCCGAATTTAAGGGCGTAACAGTGGGCATTTGTTATACAAGCTGTGTGCAGTATGGATTGCCCCATGGATATTTTGACCGTCCGGTAGATATTCTGGTAACCGAAAATTACATTCGCAGAACTGAGAAAAAACAGTAAAGGAGGAATATTATGCGTGATGAACAACATCCAAATCAAGATGAAGCTAACATTCCTGACCAAAATAAACAGACTGATTCTTTGGAAGAAAGTCTAAGAGAGTATCAAGAAAGAAAACGTCAGGAGTTTCAGCTTAATATTTCAGGTTTAGATGATATTGGTGATGAGTCTCCTGAGATATATTCTAAAAAAATCAGAATATGATGTAGAGCCTCATATGGCGGAAGAGATTGAAAGTCACAGCCATAATACTCCTAAAAAGGAATCTCAAGCATCACAACAGAATCTAAAGGCTCAGACCATGACAAAAGAGCAGAAAAAGAAAATGAAAAAACGCGACAGAAAAAATAAACGTATTTTTTTTTTCTGGATGTGGATTGTCATGATTTTAGTCGTTAGCTTTAGTATTGCCCGCTTTGCAATGGTAAATATTAACGATATGCTTGCTGTTGGCAGAGATGATTCCGTTGTTCAAATTCAAATACCAAAAAATGCTACAGGTGAGCAAGTGGGTGAACTGTTAGCGAAAAGCGATTATCTCTAAAACCAAGCTTTTTTGCTTTATACTCCAAAAAATAACAAAATCAGAGTGGTCATTACCAATACGGTACGTATGAAATCAAAAAAGAATATGGACTATGAAGCGATTATCAATCATATTCAGTCCAATGCCAACCGTTTGGATAATGAAACAACTCAGGTGACCATTACAGAGGGTATGAGCGTACATCAAATTGCTCAGTTATTGGAAGAAAAAATATTTGTACAGTGGATGAAGTTCTGGAAGCTGCAAATGATTCTGATTATTTTGATATTTATTCTGCTATTAACTCAATTACAAATGATAAAGATCGCTATTATCTGCTGGAAGGATATCTGTTCCCGGATACTTATGATTTCTATACCGGTGAAAATCCAACAGATGCCTTGAGCAAATTACTGAATAACTATAAAGATAAAATTACCCAAGAGATGAAAGATAAAGCTGCATCTATGAATATGACAATGGATCAAGTGATTACATTGGCATCTATGATTCAAGCAGAAGCTGCAAATGTGGATGATATGTACATGATTTCTTCTATCTTCCACAATCGTTTGAGAGATGGTGCGGAAAAAAGGTGTTGCTACTTTTAGACTCTGACCCAACCGTTTGGTATCCATACCACTCAAGAGAAGAAGTTCCTGCGGATCAAGTGGACAGCTTTAAGAGCCGATACAACACATATGACGTGCAAGGATTACCGCCGGGACCAATTTGTAACCCCGGTTTGGATGCAATCAATGCAGCGTTAAATCCAAAAACAACAGATTATTATTACTATTTCTGTCATAAAGATGGTCAAGCTTATTATTCTAAAACTTTAGAAGAGCACCAGCAGAAATTACAAGAACTTGGTCTTTCATAATAAAGGAGAATCATATTGGCTTACGAGAGAAGAAAAACAAAAGGTAGAATTGCTTTCCCGCAGGTGACATGGAGTGCCTGAACATGGCTTTAACGTATGGTGCAGACGCCATATATTTAGCCGGACAGGAGTTTGGCATGAGGACTGCTTCAGCTAATTTTTCCAATGAACAATTGGCAAAAGCAGTACAAAAAGCTCATGAGAAAAATGTTCCTGTATTTTTAACATGCAATACATTGCCTCGGAATGATGAACTGGACAGACTGCCTGCTTTTTGGAGGCTGCCCAAGCTGCCGGTGTAGACGCCATCATTGTTGCCGATTTGGGAGTCATGAATTTGGTAAAACAATATGCACCGAAAGTGGAGATTCATATTTCTACACAGGCCGGTATTGTGAACTATGCAATGGCAAATGCTTTATACGATATGGGAGCAAAACGCATTGTGCTGGCCAGAGAATTATCATTGGATGATATTGCACAGATTCGGGCAAAATACCTGCGGATTTAGAAATAGAAACATTTGTACACGGTGCTATGTGCATGTCCTTTTCAGGCCGTTGCTTATTGTCCGCTTATCTGAATAATCGTGATGCTAACAGGAGATTGTTCTCAGCCTTGCCGCTGGGAATATGCGCTGGTAGAGAAAAAACGTCCCAATGAATATATGGATATTACGGAAGATAAACACGGTTCCTATATTTTTAATTCTCGTGATATGTGTATGATTGAACACATTCCTGAATTGGTGAAAGCGGGCGTATCCAGTATTAAAATTGAAGGCAGGGCAAAATCAGCTTATTATGTTGCTGTTACGACCAATGCGTACCGTCATGCCATTGATGCATATTTAGAGCATCCGAATCAGCCGCTTTCCCCCTTGGATTGTGGAAGAGTTGGATAAAATCAGTCACCGTGAATACAGCACCGGTTTCTACTTTGGTCATGAACCGGGGCAGGTATACCATACGGGTGGTTATGTGCGCCATTATGATGTAATCGCGGTTTGTGAAAGCTGGGAAAATGGGATTTTAAAATTATTACAGAGAAATCGCTTTTTCCGCGGTGATGTAGCAGACGTTTTAGAACCCGGAGAGCAGCCTTTTGATATTTGTTTAGATGAGATTTACGATGAAAAAATGAATCCGATTGAATCTGCTCCCCCATGCAACCATGACCGTATTTGCAAAATGCGAACGTCCCGTAAAACCGGGGGCGATTCTGAGAAAAAGCCCGACTGAATTAATCACAAACTGCTGAGATTACTTTACACATCATGTTCAGTAATTTCGGTAGTTTTTTTTATGCAAAAGATAGATTATTTAGGAGATTAAGAAAAACTAATTTTAAAACAAGAGAAGTTACATTGACTTTTATGAGTGTGCGTTATATTATTATAAACAAGATATTTGTATGGTATAGTAGAGGGAATATGATATTATTGCAGTGATAGAAAAAGAAATATCTATTTTACCAAATAGGATAGTATTTGTAACGTATATGGAATGTGTACGAAAAAATTTAATCCGGTTGTAGAAATACTGTCAAGATATTTCCATCCATCTATGTGAAAATATTAGTGATTTTAGTGGTTTATAATTATGCTAGAAAAAGAGGAAGAGAAATGAAAACAAGAAAAATCATTGGTGGAGTATTAAGTTGCCTTATGCTATGCGGTCTATTGGTGGGCTGCTCCGGTAGTAACAATTCTAGTTCCAATTCAAACTATAAAAAGGTACTGTTACAGAAAGTAAATTTACCAGTGAATGGATGGGAATTCAATATACATTGCCAAATGATATGACAATGCTTTCAGAAGAAACCATTGCTTCTGGTTCTAAAGATAATATTCAAGTAGAAATGCAAGCATATCTAACAGATGCTCCTTCGACAAAAAATATTGGAATGCTGGCAGAAGACATATCCAAAGATACCTCTATGGATGAGAATAAATATATTGAACTGACAAAAACTCAAATGGAAAAGGCAATACCGGGTATCACATTTAGTGAACAAGGAAAGCGTACCATTGCAGGACAAGAATTTTACGAGTTGCCATATAGCTATACAAAGGATGTCAATGGAACTCAAACAACAATTACGCAAACCTTTTTATGCAAAAAGATAGAAGATAGAATGGTTTGTATTACGCTAACATATCCTGACCAAGAAACAATAGACCATTTGTTATCAGGCTTTTCTGAATTAAATGCGACAAATTCTCAGTGATAGATAAAAGAGCAGCTGTTTACAGGCTGCTTTATTTTTTCAAAAGGAATCATTTCTGTATTTCACTGTAAAAAGAGGAAGTTACATTGACTTTTTGGATACCTTATATTATAATAAACAAGATATTGACAGCGTATAGAAACAAAAGTCATAGGTAATGTTACAACAGAGAGGAGCCAAAGTTCAAATGATGAATTTTGCTGAAAGGCGACCGTAACCAGCTTACTATGACAAGCCGGTTTCTTGCCTTTTGGCAGCGCTCTGCAGTGACGAGCCGCAGCGTTTTCCGCGTTAAGGAATTGAAAGTGGCGTTTAAAAAGCGCAATTTGGGTGGTACCACGGACTTTTCCGTCCCATGTTTATGGGGAAGTCCGTTTTTATGCCAAAATTTTGATAAACCATATTTTGCTCAGAAGAAGAGAGAGGTTATTTGTATGGAATGGACAGGTTTAAATGAGTTAAGAGAACGCTTTTTTGTCCTATTTTGAATCAAAGGACATCTGCGTTTGCCGAGTTTTTTCGTTAATCCCAAAAGATGACAACAGTTTACTGCTGATTAACTCCGGCATGGCGCCTATGAAAAAATATTTTACAGGAGAAGTAACGCCTCCTTCCAAACGTGTGACTACATGTCAAAAGTGTATTCGTACACCTGATATTGAACGTGTAGGTATCACTGCACGTCACGGTACTTTTTTTTTGAAATGCTTGGCAATTTTTCATTTGGCGATTACTTTAAACACGAAATTACAAAATGGGCTTGGGACTTTGTAATTAACGATTTAAAATTGCCGGAAGACCGTGTATGGGTTACCATTTATCAAGACGATGACGAAACATTTGATATCTGGACCAAAGAGGTTGGCGTATCTGCAGACCATATTGTACGTCTGGGGAAAGAAGATAACTTCTGGGAACATGGCTCCGGTCCCTGCGGCCCCCTTGTTCGGAAATTTATTTTGACCGCGGTGAACAATACAGCTGCGGTTCTCAACTTGCGGTGTTGGCTGCGAATGCGACCGTTATGTAGAATTTTGGAACTTAGTATTTACACAATTTGAAAATGACGGAAACGGAAATTATACACCACTCGAGCACCCTAATATTGATACAGGTATGGGACTGGAACGTTTGGCCTGTATTATGCAGGAGGTGGACAATCTGTTCCTCGTAGATACTGTACAGAATATTATGAAGCATGTAAGTAAAATTGCAGGCGTTCAATATGGAGACAGCGAGAAAACAGATATTTCCTTGCGCGTGATTACAGACCACATTCGAAGCACTACGTTTATGATTGGTGACGGTGTTATGCCCTCAATGAAGGTCGCGGTTATGTACTGCGCCGTTTACTTCGTCGTGCTGCACGTCATGGACGCTTATTGGGAATACAGGATACTTTCCTTGCCAAAGTGGCTGAAACCGTAATTGATGAAAACAAGCAGGCTTATCCCGAGTTAGATGAAAAACGCGCTATGATTACAAAGTTGATTCGCGTAGAAGAAGAAAGCTTTGCAAAAACCATAGACCAAGGATTGCAAATTTTAGAAAAATTGATTGACCATGCAGAAAATAACTTGTTATCAGGTGAAGACGCGTTCCGTTTAAATGACACCTATGGATTCCCAATTGACTTAACCAAAGAAATATTGGCAGAGCGCGGTATGGCGGTAGCAGAAGATATTTTTTATCGTCTGATGAAAGAACAAAAAAGAACGTGCCCGTGCTGCCAGAAAAAATGCAGGTGCAGATGCATGGGCAGGTGAAGAAGACATTCTTGAGGATTTGCCTGAGACAGCTTTTTGTCGGTTATCAAACATTAGAAACAACAGCAAAAAGTGTTGGCAATTGTAAAAAAACGGAGAACGTGTTTCTTCTGCGAAAGAAGGAGACAGTGTCATTGTCATATTGAATCAAACTCCGTTTTATGCAGAAGGCGGAGGACAGGTCGGCGACACAGGTATTTTGAAAAACAGCGGCGCTTTGGTAAATGTGACGGATACCACAAAAAATCAGTCTAAATTGTTCCTTCACCATGCTTTTTTTTGTCGCAAAAGGGCGAGCTGATTGTGGATGAAACTGTAACCGCAAGCGTTCATTCCATGCTGCGCCGTGATATTATGTGTAACCATACTGCCGCGCATTTGCTGCAGGCTGCACTGCGTAATGTTTTTGGGTGACCATGTGGAACAAGCGGGACAAATGGTTAATGATAAAGAAGTTAGATTCGACTTTACTCATTTTTCCGCATTAACACCGGAAGAAATCACGAAGGTAGAACAAGAAGTGAATCTGATTATCAGACGCGCAATTGATGTAGAATGCCGAGAGATGCCCATTGAAGAAGCGAAAAAAGTTGGGAGCAATGGCATTGTTTGGTGAAAAGTACGGAGATATTGTGCGTGTTGTATCTGTTGGTGATTATTCCAGAGAATTCTGCGGTGGTACACATGTGGATAATACTTCTAAAATCGGCATGTTTAAAATCGTATCAGAAAGCTCTGTAGCAGCCGGTGTACGCCGCATTGAAGCGGTAACGGGACAAGGAGTTATGAATCTGCTTAACAATTCTCTTGCGTCCATACAGCAGGCTGCAGATGTGCTGAAATTGAATAATCCACATGATTTGGTGAAAAATCGAGCAAATTATGGCTGAAATCAGGACAAAGACAGAATCATTGAGTCACTGCAGTCAAAATTGGCTTCTATCCAAGTAGACGGTATGTTTGAAAATGCAAAAAGAGATTAATGGTGTGACCGTAATTACTGCTCTATTTTTCCGGCACAAGCAGCACAGGACTGCGCAATATGTGCGATAAAGTAAAAAGAGCACAAATCTGATATCGTAGCTGTCTTTGCAGGTACTGATAACGGGAAAGCAACCATTGCGGCAGTTGTAGGTAAAAGAAGCAATGGAAAAAGGAGCGCATGCAGGCAAAATTGTAAAGCAAGTGGCACAAATTGCAGGCGGAAACGGCGGAGGCAAGCCGGATAGTGCTATGGCAGGTGCAAAGAATTTAAACATGCTGGATGAAGCGTTGGCCGCAGTAGAAAAAATAGTATCTGAAATGGTAAAGGAATAAAAATTTGATTGGAGGTAATAAATATGGACTGCATTTTTTGCAAAATTGCAAATGGGGAAATTCCTTGTAAAAAGTGTATGAAGATGAAAATGTGATAGCATTTCACGATCTTGACCCACAAGCGCCTACTCATGTTTTAATTATTCCGAAAATGCATATTGGTTCTGCAATGGAAATCAATGAGGAAAATAGTGGAATCATCGGACATATCTACGAGGTTGCGGCAAAAATATCAGGTGACCTCGGTCTTGAAAACGGATTCCGTATTGTAAATAATTGTGGTGAAGACGGAGGACAAACGGTTCATCATATTCACTTTCATTTACTTGGAGGTCGTTCCATGAAATGGCCTCCGGGCTGATTGTTTGTTTTTTATGAAAAACATTTGGAAAGAAAAAAGGAGTCATCACTATGGAAACCTATCGCATTCAAATTGGTGATTGCGTACGTCAGCTTCCAATTTGTCCGATTAATGAAAAATTTATCCATTGCAGGCTTTGTTATGCTGGGAGATGTAGAATTAACAGAGGCTTGCGCAAAAGAATTATTAAAAATTTGTCCGGAACACGACATTATTGTAACTGCTGAGACAAAGGGAATCACTTTGGCACATGAAATGGCTCGTATTGGCTGTGGAGATTACATTGTTGCACGAAAAGGAATCAAAGCCTATATGCAAAATCCCGTGTCTGTAGAAGTAAAATCTATTACTACAGAAGATGTGCAGAAATTATATTTGGCAAAAGCTGATTACGATAAATTAAAAGATAAGCGTGTTCTCATTGTAGACGATGTTATCAGTACAGGAGAGTCTTTGGCAGCAATTCAGAGACTGCTTTCACAATTTTCGGTGAATATTGTAGGCAGTGCTGCTGTGTTGGCAGAAGGAGATGCCGCTGACCGTGACGATATTATTTTCGTACAGAAGTTACCATTGTTTTTCACTCATAAGTGTTCCATATAAGCGCTCTAATTCATCGCTCCGTGAATCATTTGCTTTCATAGCGACAGAATTGGGGGAATTAGAAATGTCCAGACCGTTTGCACTGATTGGTTTTGTTTACTTAGCCGTGCAAGCGGTCTCTATTTATTTTGGCAGTGGATTTGCATTTTTGGCCTCAGGCTGCTTTTTTTTCTTTTGTTTTTTCTATCACTGTTTGTAACAAAATTACGCACGTCCAAAGTAGTTCCAATTGCTTGTCTGGTAACTGCTGTTGCACTGAGTGCATATGCAGGGTACCATGTTTGGAAAAATTGAACCTTTAGCGGAATTGGCGGAAAAAGATGCTTCTATTACGGGTACATTATGCGAATTGCCTTATGAAAATAACGGGAAATTTTATTATACGCTCCGCATAGATGAGATTGAAATAGAAGGTATGGAGCATCCCCACAATCCGGGAAAAATTATTATGACTACACGCAATGCGCTGGATATAGAACCGTATGGCTCCATCAGCGGTAAAGTGCATTTGTATCAAAGTTTTGGCTCCGAAGACGGATTTTCGGTTCGTCAGTACGATTACTCCAAACGCATTCATATGCGGGCGTATTTATATGAATATGAAGGATATTCTGTTTCACCGACTGCCGAAAAGCCGCCGTATTATTATGCGTTGTCCATTCGTAAAACAATGATGAACTCTTTGGACCGTTTGCTTCCAAAAGAAGAAGCCGGAATTATGAGGGCTGTTTTGCTTGGTGACAAAACCGGTTTGACCGATGAAATCAAATCAGATTTTAATGCTGCCGGTACCTACCATTTTGTTGGTGGTATCCGGTCTGCATATGACCATTGTGTTTCAAGGTCTATTAAAACTCTTAAAGTTTTGTAAAATCCCTCATAAACTCAGTTGTGTCATCACGGCGTTTGGCGTTCTCAGTTTTATGGCGATTACAGGTTTTAGCCCGTCGGTACTGAGAAGCGGTATTATGAGTTTGTTGTTCCTGGCTGCGATGATATTTCACCGTAAAGCCGATTCTCTGAATTCACTGGGCATTGCTGTATTTCTCTTGTGTGTTATCAATCCGTACGCTGCTGCGTGATTTTTGGATTCTTGCTTTCCGTTACTTCAGCACTATCGTTAATTTTACTGTCAAAGCCAATACGTAAGTTTTTCTTAGACAGAACCAAAAGGGTCAAATATGGAAAAGCTTTCTTATACAGTATATTTTCTTCTGTCTCGTGCTCTTTGGCAGTCACTGCAGGTACACTGCCTCTTGTAATCATCGCATTTGTGACATTTTCTGTGATTTCATTTATTTCAAATCTTCTTATGATTTTTCCTACCACCATTATGCTCCCGATTACCGCGCTGGCGGCTTTGTTTGAATCTGTTCCGTCGCTCAGCCTTCTGGCAAAACCATTTGCACTGGTGGGAGGGTTAATTGCAAAATATTTGATTTTTGTCGCACATTGGATTGCAAAGATTCCGTTTTCTCTTATTTCCTCCGATTATGAATTTATCATGCTTTGGCTTGCTATGACTATGCTGCTGTTTGCGTTTGCAATCTTCTTGGCGAAAAGAAAAATCTTGATTCGTACGGTGCTGACATTATCCTCGATTTTGCTGATTGCCGGCATATTTTCTTATCAACTTTCCAACCATTCTACAGCAAGAGTTTCTATTTTAGATGTGGATGATGGTATTTCTGTTGTTGTGACTGCGAACCATCAAACAGCAATTATCGGCTGCAACGCTTACAGTGACTATACTGCCTATCAATATTTAAAAAGGACATGGCATACACCATATTGACTATTTGCAGCCGCTGTCCGACGAAACAACGGAATATCAGAATTTAGCCAAACTCAATGAACAGTTTCAAACAAAAAATTTAATATTGCCAAACGGACAATATTTTGCGGAGATTTGGAAAAATCACTTGAAGAAGTGGAGAAAATTTCGTATTATGAAAAGAGTGCCAAAACAATTCTCAATGATGATGTAACAATTGAACTGTATTCTGATGCAAAAAGGAAGTTATACGGTTTTAATGGTAAAAGAGATACGTATCTTGATTCTTTCTTCAGAATATGATTTGGCTAATATTGATTTAGATTTAAACGACATTGACATATTAATTACCGATACCGTTCCACAACATGCTGAATATTTACAATCTTTTATTACAGTACTTTCTATGGAGGAACAATCCATGGCTGATTCAGTAAAGAAAATGGATATGGGAAATGTACAGCTGTACGCAACGGCAGGGAGAGGTAATGTTCATATTGATATTGAAAATGACAGAAATATTACACTAAGGAGGGGGTCCGGTGGCTGAGTACACAGAGCAGGAGCTGAAAAAAGAGTATAGAACAAGGAAATTTCAGCAATGTGTATTTTTTCTATGGTGAAGAAAAATGCTGATGGAATCCGCAGTAAAAAAAATTGGTTCATCAGGCAACAGGGAATCAATTTTTGGATTTTAATTACCAAAATTTTGATGGCGCTTTTGCAGATGCGCAAGAAATTGTGCGTGCTGCGGAAGGGCTGCCGTTTATGGCAGATTATAAATGCGTCATTGTGAATGATTTTAATGTTGAAAACGCGACTCGGCAGATATGGAAGAAATCAAGGAGTTGATTAAAAAATCCTCCCGAAAGCTGTGTGTTGATTTTTTATTTATCCAATTTGGACTTTAATGTAAAACGTCCCGGCAAATGGGGCAGTTTTATCACAGCGGTGAATAAAACGGGGATTACGGTCAATTTCAAACGGAAAACCAACTCCGAACTGGAAAAATTGCTATGTTCCGCAGCACAAAAAAAGAGGTTGTACCTTGAGCAAACAAAATGCTGCCCATATTCTGTTTTTAAGCGGAAATGATTTACAAACACTATACAATGAAATAGAAAAACTATGTGCATATACAAAAGAAGGAGAAATTACAAAAGAGGCCATTGACTTGAATGTGGTCAGGAATTTTGAAACAACGGTTTTCTTTTGGCAAATGCAATTGTAGCGGGTAATTACAGTAAAGCGTATGAACTGTTGGATATTTTATTTTATCAAAATGAAGAACCCATTGCCATATTGGCGGTTTTGGCCACTTCCTATGTAGATATGTATCGTGTCCGCGCCTGTATACAAAGCGGACAAGCGGTATCGACCCTGTCGCAGTATTTTTGATTATAAAGGGAAAGAATTTAAATTAAAAAATGCAGAACGGGACAGTGCAAATTTATCTATGTCAGTATTGAAAGGCAGTTTGCAATTGTTATTGGATACAGATGTTGCATTAAAAAGCTCCCTGTACAGATAACCGCATTATCATGGAACAGTTATTGGCAAAGCTATTAATGGTATCGGGAAAAGGGGGAGTAGACTTGATTGTTGTAAAAGAAGCCATTATTGTTGAGGGGAAGTATGATAAAATAAAATTATCCTCCTTTATTGACGGAATGATTATTGAAACCCGCGGCTTCCGAATTTTTAAAGATAAAGAGCAAATGGCATTGATTCGCAAAATGGCAGATGCCAGAGGATTGTTGATTTTAACAGACAGCGATTCTGCCGGCTTTTTGATTCGGAATTATTTAAAAAGCTGTATTGCTCGGATAAAATCAAACATGCTTATATTCCGGACATTTTGGGAAAAGAGCGACGTAAAACATCTTACTCCAAAGAAGGAAAACTGGGGGGTAGAAGGAATAGAAAAGCAACTTATAATTCGTGCTTTGGAGAAAGCCGGTGTTGTTGTAAATCAAGAGACAATATCCGAAAATAAAGAATATGTCAGACAGGTAACAAAACAAGATTTTTTTGAATGGGGTTTGACAGGGAGAGATGAAAGCAATCAAAAGAGAAAACAGGTACTGAAACAATTAAAGTTACCCGAACATTTGACTACCAATGCCATGATAGATGCAATCAATAGTTTTATGTCATATGAGGCGTTCTTACTTGAGATACAGCGTTTAGGGAGAGTAATATGGTAATTGCTGCAGTTGAAATCAAATTGTATCTGCCTTGGGTTCATTCCTTAAAAGAAAAACGAATGGCAGTAAAGAGTGTTTTGTAAAAAACGCAGCATCATTTTCATGTTTCTGCTGCTGAAGTTGATTATCAAGAAGTACAGCAATCGGCAGCAATTGCCTTTGCCGTTGTCACTTGTACGGTAGGGCAAGCGAATCAAGTGTTGCAGAATATCATAGATTACGTCCAAGCGCATACACAGGCGGAAATCACTAATATAGACAGAGTGATTTACTAAATTTTCATAGCTTGACGGACGTATCAGAACCGTTATGATGAAAGAAAGAATCACATAAAATAAAGGGGTGCACAATCATGAGTGAGCCATATGATAAAGAAAAATCAAAAAAGAATGCATCTCGCTTAAAAGAAATTATTCTTACTTTGCGTAAATATCACTTGCACCGTGGATTTACACCGCAAAAGTTATATGGAATACTGGAAGATTTAGGTCCTACTTACGTAAAAATTGGTCAAATTCTTTCCATGCGGCAGGATATGCTTCCAAAAGCTTACTGTGATGAATTGACAAAACTGCGTTCTAATGTAAAGCCTTTGGATTTCCAGGAAATTTGCGCCGTGTTAGATGAAGAATACGGCTGTTCTTATAAAGAAAAAGTTTGCTCAAATTGATGAAAAACCACTGGGTTCTGCTTCCATTGCGCAGGTACATTCTGCTACATTAATCAATGGACAACAGGTTGTGATTAAAGTACAAAGACCTAATATTTACGAAACGATGTCCAAAGATATTACCATTTTAAAACGTGCAATCAGTATGGTGAAAATGGTAAGCAGCATTGAAATGTAATGGATTTAAAAAGCGGTCATTGATGAAATATGGAATACAGCCAAAGAAGAGATGGACTTTTTATTTGAAGCGAAACATATGGACCGTTTTGCTGAATTAAACAGCGGTATCAGTTATATTACGTATCCGAAAGTATATCACGACCTTACGACAAAGCATGTTTTGGTAATGGAACGTATTCATGGTATCCCGGTAGATAAAGTGGACAAGCTGAAAGAATTGGGATACGATATGAATGAAATCGGTCAAAAACTGGCTGAAAATTTTGTAAAACAAATTCTGGACGATGCCTTTTTCCATGCAGACCCACATCCGGGCAATATTTGGATTATGGACGGTAAAATTGCCTGGCTGGATTTTTTGGTATGATGGGAAAGCTGACAGGACGTGATAAAGAGTTGTTTCGTTCTGCCGTAACTGCAATTGTAAACAATGATATTTATCAATTAAAAACGTATTTTTAACCTTAGGTACTGCCAAACAACCCATTGACCATGCTTTGCTGTATACAGATGTGGATGAAATGGTTTCCCGTTATGGTAATTTGGAATTGGGAAATATGAATTTGGGCGTAGTGTTCCAAGAGTTTATGCATGTGGCAAACAAGCATCACATTTGCTGCCGCAAAGCGTTACCATGTTGGGAAGAGGCGTTATGACCATTGAAGGTGTACTGCGTTTTTGTGCACCTGATATTAATTTGCTGCAAATTCTGGCAACTCATATGTCCAATGAATTTTTAGAAATTTAGATTGGAACAAAGAACTCAAACGTACGGGCAAAGGAATTTATACGATTCTGAATAAAGTAGCCGTTATTCCGTCACAGTTGTCAGATTTGATACAGATGACAGTAAAAGGACAGACAAAGGTAAATTTGGACATCAGCGGCTCTGAGGCACCTTTAAAACGGATTGACAGTATGGTAAACCGTATCATTGCTGCAGTGATTATCATGTCTTTGATTATTGGTTCCAGCTTACTGTGTTTAACGGAGATACGTCCCATGGTTGGTGATATCCCGTTACTGGCAATGCTTGGCTATATATTAGCGGGTGTCATAGGAGGAATACTGGTGTTCTTTATGATACGGAAAAAGAAAAAATAAATTTATGATAATTATGCTATAAAAAAAGAAACGTGATGATGTAGAATGTCACAGTTTTTTTTCGTTGTATCATAACAGAAGGCACTCCTGAACACGCCGAACAAGGCACCAAAGCATAGCCTGAGAAAGACGCAAGATAGGGGAAAACGAGACTCAGTGCAGAGTCGAAAAGACGCTGCACTTGGTCTTTTTTTGTTTGTGAAAGGTGCGGAAATGGTGCGTTTCCGGGACTTCAAGGGAAAGTATGGAAACCTCGGACCCAGAAGATATTACAGGGAGTGGATTTTCGACCCATTAAAGGGATGCGAAGAATGTTAGGGCATTTTGTCCTTTTTTAGGATAAACTGAGGTCCCCTTTAACATCAATGAATTAAAAACCCCCTGTGTTTCACATCACAAACACAGGGGATTACTTCGTATTGCAAATGGTTAGGATTCACAATCACAGTTTTTTGTTTTTCTTCCAGTTCAGCCAGTTTTTCTTTAATTTTGCAAGGTCTTCGGCATTTAAATGCTCAAGTTTTTCAGTGACATCTGCTGCACAGGCGGCAGACTCTTTTTCTTCTTTTTTGTTCTTGAATATCGTGTTTTAATTCTTCATTTAAAGCTTTGCCTTGTTCTACGGTAATTTCACCTTTTTTAACAAGTTCATCAACAATATCTTTTGACTTTTTCTACGGTTGTTGCAAGAGCGCCAATACCTGCCAATAATACTTTTTTTTAAATCACTTTCTAAATTTCCCAGCATAATGCATGCTCCTTTCATCAGTGATGTGTATTTCTACTATATTATTATATCATATCATAACAAACATTGCAATTTTCTGTCTCATTGTCTTATTTTCTTTTTATTCAGCCAAAATGTTTTAATTTGATACGGAGACAGTGATTCTGTAAATTCTTGTTTTAAACGAAGCAGATATTGTACATCGTTCACAATTTCGTACAGCACTGCTCTTGCTTCAAATTCTTTTCTGTCTTTCGGCAATTCTCCCATGCGAAATCGTATGCGCATTTTTTGCAACTTGTCTAACATTTCTTGCGCGTTATCGTGTTTTTCAATGGAGTTTGCGACTTCTTTTAAATATTGAGAAACTTCTTTTGCCTGCGCAGGTACATATTCCATCCGCTGTATATTTGTTGCTATGATTTGTAATACTTCATATTGCTTTAAACGCATTTTTAAATAGTGCAGATAATAGCCGGTATCAGAAAATAAGTGATTGTTTACATGTAAATCTGTAGCTTGAATTGATTTTTGAAAAATAGTGGATAATACATCAAATTGGTATTGTATGCTTTGCAATCGATTCGGAAATACAATGCTGTCTGAAAAACATAGCAAAAGTTCCTTAAAATGACGGTCAATGATAGCTTGGTATGTTTTTATTTTTTAATTTGGTTTGGCATATACAAATTCATCAGAATCCCCATGAGAATTCAATTGCCATTAAAGTTGCTTCATTGAGAAGGCTGCTTGCAGTAATGGAACGAGCCGTCCATATATGCAGCATTAAGACAGTGCTCATAGAAAGTCCGTCTGTTAATTCAAATGCCTGACAGAGAATGACGATTATTATCAAATAGACGCCCAGTCCCCAAACAGAAAACCGAAAGATTGTAAATGAGATAATGGCGATGGAAGAGGCAAGCAGAAATGCAACAGAACGTTTCCACGCAACAATTAAAGGTATCTCTTTTCGTATTTAAGATGCTCAGCAAAGTAATGGTAACGACAGAAGTGCTGTATTCCAAATGCAATGCATTCGCAGTTATAAAAGCAAGGCAACAGCCCAGTGTAATTTTAATTGCTTTCATCATATTTATTTTAAACATAGCTTTGCTCCTTACAATATGCTTATAGTATGTGTCATTTGGCAAAGCATAGTCAAAAAGCAAATAAAGATAATACGAAATATACAGTCTGCTTCATATAAAATCGGATTGATAAAACCCTGAAATCAGTTTGTTGTGGGAAGAATGAAACGGTTATATAGAAAAGGCGAGAGAAGCAATAGTATATGTTTTGAATATGGTGATACAATATCTGGTATTGCTGTAGGAAATCAGTAATGGTATCATTATGAATACAAGTAAATGAATTTACAAGAATGTTTATTTGAAAGAGGATACCACACTGGTGTATCATCTTCTTAATCGGTTTGTAGATTCTGTTGTAAGGGAGGAGAAAGTCATGCATCACAATCACAATATGATTCGTCAGGAAACACCTGAGGATTATCAAAACGTAGAACTGTTAACCCGTGAAGCATTCTGGAATGTTTATCGTCCTGGCTGTATAGAACACTATATTGTTCATCAGTATCGTTGCAGAGAAGATTTTGTACCGGAACTGGATTTTATTATGGAAAAGGACGGTGTTATTATCGGTCATATCATGTATGTGAATGCGGAAATTTTATCTGATAACGGACAAAGGATACCGATTATGACATTTGGTCCCCTTTAGTATTGCACCGGAACATCAACGAAAAGGATATGGTAAAACATTGCTTGATTTTTCTATGGAAAAAGCCAAAGCACTTGGGGTAGGTGCAATCTGTATAGAAGGGAATATTGATTTCTATGGAAAATCAGGATTTGTAACGGCAAGTACAAAGGGGATTCACTATTATGCAGAATCAAGAAGTGCTCGGGTTCCTTTATTTTCTGGTAAAAAGAATTAAAAGAGGGATTTTTGAACGGTATTACAGGAACTTACAAACCACCGTCAGGATATTTTATCAATGAAGAGGAAGCGGAAAAATTTGATGCACAATTTCCGCCGAAAGAGAAACGCAAACTGTCCAGTCAGCTGTTTTAAACAGAAAAATCGGTTTCTCTTTCGGAATATTTCGATTTGGTAAAAATAAAAAAGAGTTCCGAACATATTGTTGTTCACTCTCTTCTTAAAAAATTATTTATTATCACTGTATTTTTACTTGACTTCATTTATTGAGAATATATGTGATGTGGGACGTTCTATCATAATAATGGGCAGTAATGTTTGCAAGTGGATACTCATAGTTCTTCTCTAAAAGGTACTGCAGAAAGGGAATTCATGAAATAAGACTCAGAGCAGAGAAAAAATTTGCGCTGAGTCTTGTTTTGCTATTTCTAACATGGGAAGCCCAAGTGCTTTTAGAGTTTCAGGAAGCATTTGGAGATTTTTGAGGTTCAAGCCGCAATCTGAAAAAACGGAGATGTTTTTGTTATGACTGCTTTTTTAGAACAGATATATAGGAGTGCCTTTTTGATAAATATATGGTGAGATGCCTTGTGATGAAGCAAATTGATTCAGCAGTTTTAAAATAAATAGTCCAAGTATCCATTGGATACTTGGACTATTTCAAGCGCAAAATTTGAATCCGTTTTTATTTAATGATACATTCGTTGTATCCTGGCAGACATTGTTTTTCACCGTCGCCAGCTTCTTTTTTATCTTCGCCGGATAGTGCAGCAACTTTTTTCTTCTAATGCTTGAATACGAGCTAACATTTCTTCAATAACTTTATCATTGTTCATATAATTCAACCTCCTTTAAAATAGTTAAATTATAGCAAACTTTTGTGGATTTGTCAAGTTAAGTCCGTGTCTTTCCAAATATTATTTGATGAAAAAAATAATTTGCTGTTTTGCCATGGCAATATCTTTCGTGCACCATAAAAACGAGAGATGATTTTCTTATTCGCATATCATGATTACTATGATTACCACGGAGACTCATATTTATTCCATTTGTAATTCCAGCAATGTAATATCATTTTCATAGAAACAGATGTGCCATAACTGATTTTACCTGCTCCGTACATTTCCTGAACGGCGTCTCGTTCCATGTTCATGCTGCAAAGAGCAACGTCTGCCAATACACCCTGTTCGATTGTTTGTCTGTCTGTTCTTTCGTTTTTTGTCCAGCTCTTCCAATATTTCCAAAAAAGTTCAGCAATTCTGTCTTTTTTTTGTTTTCGCAAAGTACTTGAGAAAAATTCTGTTGCCGCTGCAGCTGTTTTTAGAATATATTCCATATTTTATTTTTAATATTAAAATAAAAACGGCTCAACCTTAGTAATTGAGCCATTTTTTAAGCGTTTGGTGCGGCAAATGGGACTTGAACCCATACGTCAAAGACACACGCCCCTCAAACGTGCCTGTCTGCCAGTTCCAGCACTGCCGCATATATCATTTTTATCAACGGTAGCTATTATATCATTTAACCATATACATGTCAAGAAAGTAAACGTTGGGCCAGGAGATAATAGTTTGCATTGAAAAAAATCAATAGAAAAATATATGGATAACCGCTATAACTACTATATCATGTATCTATTTACACTTAATACCTCAATATTTGACATTTTACCATAAATAATTATGTAAAATTAATGTAAAATATATGAAAAAATTATCCAATTTATAAACATAATTCATAAAAAAATATTTATTTTTGTTGATTCTAAAAGAATTTTCATGTATACTTTCATCATAGAAATAATGTAAATTGGGCTATTATGCGATATTGAGATACATGTTTTTATCAGTGCAGGTTATAAATGGTTTGGGAGGTATTGATTCATGCGAATTTCGTTAAAAAGAATTCTAACTGCAATGCTGTCAGCTTTGTGCATTGCGACAATTTTCTTTTCGTCTTTATCTATCAGTTCGTCATCACAGGTAGCGGCTGCATCAACAAGCGCAGCAACTATGACAGGAGACTACGTCAATTTACGCAGCGGTGCAGGTACCAACTACTCTATTATCGGAAGTTTATCCAGCGGTGAGCTGGTAACTGTTTTGGATGACAGTAACCCAGATTGGGTTAAAGTACAAACTTCAAACGGCGCAATTGGATATTGCAGTAAAGAGTTTGTAAAACGTTGTCTTCTGCTGATGAATCGGAGGAATTGATTGGTACCTTAACCGGTGACTATGTTAATTTGCGTGCAGGTGCCGGAACGGGACATGCTGTCATTGGAATGCTGTACTTGAATGATGAAGTAACAGTATTGGACGACAGCGACGCAAATTGGGCTAAAATACGAACCAAAGATGGCCAAGAAGGATATTGTTCCAAAGAATATTTACATATCACAAAAAAGGTGAAACTGCACAAGGAACGGCCGTTACTACAGATGCATTAAATTTACGTAGTGGTGCCGAACGGATTATCATGTAAAAACAGTATTGTCAAAAGGTACTACTGTTACTATTTTGGATAACAGCGATGTAAACTGGGCGAAAGTAAGAACGGCGGACGGTACAGAAGGTTACTGCAGTAAAGCTTATTTGGATATTGCAGGTTCTTCGGCGCAGGAACCTTCTTCACCTACACAGCAACCGGAACAAAACGAATCTGCATCCAATACTACAGAGCTTCAAGCTGTTTTAACCGGTAGTGATGTAAATTTACGCAGCGGTGCGGGAACCGGTTATTCCGTGATTGGCTCCTTATATCTGGGACAACGTGTAACCGTTATTGATAACAGTGATGCGAATTGGGCTAAAATCCGAACCGAAAGCGGACAAGAAGGCTATTGTACCAAAGAATTTTTACAAATTTCAGATGGTTCCGGTTCCAATGCAGGAGAAGAGGTCTCTATTGGAAAGGCAATTACAACAGACTATTTAAACTTGCGTTCAGGTGCAGGTTTAAATCACAATGTGTTAACAGTGTTGGCCAAAGGAGCCGTTGTAGATGTCATTGATAACAGCGATGGCACTTGGGTAAAAGTAAAAACAAACGACGGCACTGTGGGTTATTGCAGCAAAGATTATCTTCAAATGGAGGTTGCTCCTACCACCGTATCTCTCAGCGAAACTGAAAGAACGGTGACTGCGGGCGAATCTTTTGAATTTACTGCAACCATTTCCGACGAAAGTTTGCCAACAGCTGTTTCTACCAATGCAGGCGCAGTGCAAGTGACCTATCTTCGTCAAGAAGGAAATACACACATTTATCAAATTCAAGCTTTGCAGGCCGGTAACGCTGAAATTAGAATTAGTGCAAATGGCGCTTGTGCATCTTTGCAGGTAACTGTGGATGCAGCACAACAAGAGACCCAAGGTAAGCAAGCAACCGTCAATGCGGATTATTTGAATATCAGAAGCGGAAAAGGGACTGATACTTCCATTATCGGAGGTTTAACGCAGGGTTCCGTTGTTACTATTTTAGATAACAGCGATGCAAATTGGGTAAAATCAGAACCGCGGGCGGTATTGAAGGCTACGTGGCAAGAGAATACTTAACAGGAGCAGAAACACCGTCAGAGCCGACCACACCTGAAACACCAAGTGAAACCACAACCGCAACGGTCAATGCAGATGTGTTGAATGTACGCAGCGGAAAAGGTACCGATACTTCTATTGTAGGAACGTTACAAAATGGTGAGATAGTAACAGTTTTAGATAACAGCGATGTAGGCTGGGTAAAAATCAAAACAGCAAGTGGTTTGGAAGGTTATGTGGCAAGAGAATACTTAACAGGAACAGAAACGCCGTCAGAGCCGACCACACCTGAAACACCAAGCGAAACCACAACCGCAACGGTCAATGCAGATGTGTTGAATGTACGCAGCGGAAAAGGTACCGATACTTCTATTATTGGAACGTTACAAAATGGTGAGATAGTAACAGTTTTAGATAACAGCGATGTAGGCTGGGTAAAATCAAAACAGCAAGTGGTTTGGAAGGTTATGTGGCAAGAGAATACTTAACAGGAACAGAAACGCCGTCAGAGCCGACCACACCTGAAACACCAAGTGAAACCACAACCGCAACGGTCAATGCAGATGTGTTGAATGTACGCAGCGGAAAAAGGTACCGATACTTCTATCGTAGGAACAATACGTAATGGTGAGACAGTAACAGTTTTGGATAACAGCGATGCAACTTGGGTAAAAATTAAAACTTCAAGCGGCTTAGAAGGTTATGTACATAGAGATTATCTAAACTTTGGTTCTAACGCAGGTGGAGGAAGCTCCACTGTAAAATATGCACAGGTTACTGCGGACGTACTAAATGTACGCAGCGGTATGGGTACAGAATATAGCAAAATCGGTTCAGTATCTTACGGAGAAATTGTCGAAGTATTGGATGACAGCAATGCAGGTTGGGCAAAAATTAAAACTTCAAGCGGTCTGGAAGGTTATGTCTCAAAAAGACTATCTTGGAGAGGTCGGGGAAAACAATGTAAGTAATTCTGTAACAATCCCTGCCGGAAAACCTATTATGCAGCCTCCTCTTCGGGTTATTGGTACAGCAGCAATAACAGCGTTGCTACTGCTTCCAATGGTTATATTACAGCAGTTGCTCCCGGTACATGTACTATCACCGGCTCTAATGGAATTACATATTCCATTACTGTTACAGAAGGTGAGGCAGTACGTACTGCTTATGCATCACCAAATATTGCTGCGGTGGGTGAGACCGTAGAAATGGTAGCGGTTACAGATACAACACGTGATTCTGTACAGTTCCGCATCAGACAAAGTGATGGAACAACCAAAACAGTGAATGCATATGATTACACCACAGAATATTGTAACGGCACAACTACAAGAGTTTGGAAAGCTTCCACTACTTTCAGTAGCGCAGGTACACATCAAATTGAAGTATACTCTACGAAAAACGGTGTGATGAGCTCAACCGGTTATACTACAGATGCGTATACGGTTTGGAGTACAGGCGCCAACGAATCCTCTAATGAAACACGCCGTATCAGTGACGAAATGATTAATCTGATTGCCAGCTGGGAAGGTTACAGCTCCACAGTATATCCTGACAATTTGGCAGGAGGTATACCAACCATTGGTTATGGACAAACATTTGGTACAGGGGTACAGTTCTATAATAATATGTCTAAAACAGAGGCTTGGTCTTTGTTGGTGAAATCTATCAATGCAGGCAGCTATACTTCTGAAGTGAATCGTTTCTTGCAAAATAATGGTATCAAAAGCAACACAGTCACAGTTTGACGCTTTGGTTAGCTTCTCTTATAACATTGGTTCCGGCTATTGGAACGGTACCTCACAAATGGATTTAAGAGAAATTATGCTAAATGCAGTTGTACCGCCAACCATTGCTGCCGGTACAAGTTTACCTGCCTCTGTTACATTCCAAGGAGCTCGTCTGTATAACAGTCCAAGTAAATCGGCATCTGTATTGAGGGCTGTAAATAATGGTACCAGTGTACAAGTATTGGAAGCAAGCTACGATTCTTCTACAAAATCAGGGTGGTATAAAGTACAACTTTCTGACGGTACGGTAGGCTATATGTGCTCCGGATATGTTCGTTTTGCTTCTAGTGTCAGCGTAACCCATGACCTAAATTATGTAGATGCACATGCATTTGGTTCTGAGATGTTGTTGTGGCACCATGCAGGTGGAAACTGCTATGCAGGTTTGGTTTACAGACGAATGGGTGAGGCGAAAGTGTTCAGCTACGGTGATTATGCAAGCGCTACTCCGGGTAATTATGAATATCAGAGAAACACTTACGGTTATGATATTCCTGATTGCATACGAGGCAATGGATGGATAAAATAGTAGAGGATGTATAAAAATAAACAATATTTGTACAGTTAAAAACTTGATTTTTTTATATAATTCGGTATAATATTGTCATATCTTTCAAAACTAGTGTGATATATAAAAAAGGGTTGACAGATAATGACTGAAACTGCGATAATCAGACAGTAGGTAAGTCTGCCCTTTCTGCATATACAATTTTATAAATCATGTAAAGGCATAGGAAATTCTTATAATTAGAGTTTCTTATGTCTTTTTTGCGTTTTACGCAGTTTGAAAGATATAAAAAATCCTACATATTGGGAGGAAACTATATGAAAAATAAAAAAGTAAAATTAGTGTTGTAGCTACAGCTGTAGCGCTGAGTATGACAACAGCAGTAAGTGTAGGAGCAGCAGTAAGTGCGCAAGAAAGCACCGGAATACCTAATACAGCAATGGCTGCATCATCGACTCCGACTGCAGATGTGGTGGAAGAAAACGGATTTCAATTTGATAAATCCACAGGAACTATTACCGACTATACAGGCAATGAAACAGGAACACTTACTATTCCAAGCAGTATTGATGGAGTTACAGTAACAAGCATAAAAGCGTATGCATTGGGAAGCGCAAAGATGAAAAGAAGTAGTCATTCCAAATACCATTGAAACATTGGGCTTTGGTGTATTTCAAATGTGCTCTTCTCTGGAAAAAGTAACATTTGAATCCGGTTCTAAAGTGACTGAGCTGAAAGATTCTATGTTTTACCAATGTACCAAATTAAAAGAAGTTGTGTTTCCTAAAAACTTAAAATCTATTAAAGTACTTGCGTTTTATAAATGTACCAGCCTAGAAACTGTTACTCTGCCGGAAGGGTTTACGACTTTATACAATGCAGCCTTTTTAGATTGTACCAACTTAAAAACGGTAATTGTGCCGGATAGTTTGAATCATATGGTAATGAATCCGTTTGAAGGATGTACCAGTTTGGAGACATTATCGGTTCCTTACCGTTGCTGGCAGTTTGGTATTGTAGCAGCTGAATGGACAGAAACATCAGTCATGCCATTAACAGATGCTGTCAATATGCAGACCTTATACATAGACCAGGTAGAAGGAAAATATGATTGGCATGAAAAAAATTACCAAAGTCTGCAGCATATGAAACCATGAAAATTTATTTTTAGAAAACCAACCATTCAGGTGACCGATGTAACAGTATCTGCGGATAAGCAAGGGTATGATGTAACAGCCGCTTTGGGAATCAATCATACAGACGGCTTTTCCTTTAATGGTACAATAAATACGCCGGATGGAAAAAGAAACTCCCGCTACAGGAAATACAGTTGATGTTTCCTTTACTACATCTGAAACAAATTATCAAGTAATTGAGATGTATAAGGGATATGAAGATATGACATGGGATTTACAGATTGATGGTTTTAAAAACACATATGTAAATGCCGCAAATGAAAAAGCAATCGCTTACTTGAACAGCGAAACGAACTACTATCCAACGTTAACTGAATTAGGTTATGAAGATGATGCGAACTTTCTTGGCTGGAGTGAAACAGAAGGGGATACAACAACTGTATACAAACCGGGCGATTTAATTGACAATACTGCCACTGTCCGAGCAAATAATTCTGTAGGGAAAGCTTGTATATGCAGTTTACAATACAGAGCCAACAAATCCGGAACAACCAACAAATCCTGAAAATCCAACCGATCCCACTAATCCTGAAAATCCGACAAACCCGGAACAACCATCTAATTCCATGACACCGACCGATACCAACACAAACAGGTAACGTTGCAATGGTGACTCCTCAAACAGGTGATGGTACAACAGTTGGTATATGGGCTTCTGTGATGGCAGTATGTGCAGGGGCAGTTGCATTTATCACAGGTAAAAAAATCAAAAGTAAAGTCAAATAAATCTGGTCCGACTGATTTGTCTGCTGTCATAATAGGTTAAATCATTACATGCATGAACAACAAAAAGTACCGTATATTCATACGGTACTTTTTTTCATGAAATATTTTATTAATGTATTATATTTGTGTTTTTCATTATAGAATATTTAAATATACTTTTAATAACTCTCTTGCTCGTTGCAGATGTTCATGCCTGACGAAAAGTCAGTTCCGAAAGGAGAGGAACCGCAGACTATTTGCAAAATAGTCTCCGCTGCCACGACTTTGCTTTTAAAAAAGGGAATGTGATTTTCCTCCAGAATACCTTCTATCAAACCTATTGTGATATTATCGGTTACGGTAGTCAGAAAAGCTGCTTCAGGCATAGGAGAAAACAGGTTCTTTGTCACGAAACATGATGATTTCTTCCCTCCATCAAGAAACGTTTAAGCTTCTTGATTTAATTCATCGATTTTTGCGCGCAGTTTTAAAAAAGTCCTCAAAAAGCTGCCGGTTTATTGCTTGGATTTCGTAGTAATGCGGCAGGATGCAGAGTGGCCATCATAAGCACTCCGTTTTTTCAAAAAATATACCGTGTTCTTTTGTGATTTTCATATCGGGTTTGATTAATTTCATGGCTGCAATACGTCCAAGACATACAATAATTTTTCGGACGCATAATCATCACTTGATTTCTCAGCCAGTCAATACATGCTTCTTGCTCTTCGAGAAGTGGGTCACGATTTTTGGAGGTCGGCATTTTACAATATTTGCAATATAAAATATTTTTATTTCTGTCTAAATCAATTGCAGCAAGCATTTTATCCAAAAGCTGTCCGCTTCTGCCAACAAAGGGGGAGGCCTTCCAAATCCTCATTTTCTCGGGACCTTCTCCGATAAATAAAATATCTGATTGCGGGTTTCCCATTCCAAATACGACGTGTTCGGGTTTGGCAAAGCTCACATTTTTCACATGCTTTGCACGCGGTTTCCAGTTCTGTCCAGTTTGTATACATACATGCAGCCTTTCTTTCTGTGTTTACCTTCAAAATTTTTATATTATAGCATAGAAAAAATTGCAAAGCAATTTTAACTTTGGAGCGCTAAAACGTTCTGGTTAACAATCAAAATCTTGAACATGGAAAGAGGTCCCTTTTCATATTAGATTTATTGTTTGTTGTAAGGTTGTGATAGCATAGAAACATAGCTATGAAATATCTAACAAATATAAAGTCTATTTTTTAGATATTTCATCTAGTATAAATTATTGCAATCTAAAGTAGAATCAGGTAAAATAACGTTATCGAAAATAATGTATGATAATAGGGAGTGTGTTTCATTTGAAAATTCTTGTAGAAACATCAGCACGTCATGTACATATCAGTAAAGAGCATTTGGCAATTTTATTTGGCGCGGATGCAGAATTGACTGTGAAAAAAGAGTTATCTCAACCGGGTCAGTTTGCTTGCAATGAACGTGTAACAATCGTAGGACCAAAAGGAGAAATGGCAAACGTTTTCTATTTTAGGACCAACACGTCCGGAAACCCAAGTGGAATTATCACGTACAGATGCAAGAAAAGTTGGTATTGACGCACCAATTCGTGAATCCGGCCAATTGGAAGGTACTCCCGGATGTAAATTAATTGGTCCAAAAGGAGAAGTAGAGCTGAAAAGGTGTGATTGTGGCAAAACGTCATGCACATATTCCACCTGATGAAGCGGGAACAATGGGGTATAAAGACCAACAAATTGTTTCTCTAAAAAGAACAATGGTGTTCTTTTGATTTTGGAAAACGTGTAAGGCAAGCGCAGGCTTTGTTTGACACAGACTAGCTAAACGCAGCAGGATTAAATGGGGGAGAAATTATTTTATAATTATTTGCTGAGTGGAAGCGTAAAAAGATTCTGATACCGTAATAAGGAACATCGGAATTTTTTCTGTCAATTTTAATATTGAAAGGTTTGGCATGGTTTTCATAATTTCCTATTTCCTTTTTGCAATTTATACGTTATAATATAGCAGTTAGCTTTATTTATTTTTAAAAGCAAGGCAGAAATGCGTGCAATAGGATATGCGGGCGAGCGGGCTCTGCGCGATAGAGCATCGTGAACCATGTCAGGGGAACCGAGCAGCATTAAGCGAAGGTCTCTGTGCGATGCAGGTGGTCTGTTCGTTCGCATATCCTAGTGCATAGTTTTTTCGCCTTGCTTTTTATATTTTTTCAGGCGTTTTTAGAAAAGGTGGTGTTCGTTTGTACCGCGTTTTATATCGAAAAATGGCGTCCTAAAACATTTGAAGATGTTACGGGACAACCCTCAGGTAACCCAAACATTAAAACAAGAATTGGTTGCAGGAGAATTGCACATGCTTATTTGTTTACCGGTTCTCGCGGTACAGGCAAAACAACGTGTGCGAAAATATTGGCTAAAAGCCATCAACTGTTTGAATCCGATAGACGGTGAGCCTTGCGGTACATGCGAAATTTGTCGCGGTATTGATGAAGGCTCTGTTACAGATGTGGTGGAAATAGATGCTGCCAGCAACAACGGTGTTGATAATATTCGTATGCTGCGGGAAGAAGCGGGTTTTACACCTGCAATGGCAAAGTATCGTGTATATATCATCGACGAAGTACACATGCTTTCCATAGGCGCTTTTAATGCACTTTTGAAGACTCTGGAAGAGCCTCCCGCACATGTTGTGTTTATTTTGGCAACGACAGAAGTGCACAAAATGCCGGCAACGATTTTATCACGTTGTCAAAGATTTGAATTCAAACGGATTTCTCCTGATGACAGTGCTCAGCGGCTGTGCTACATTGCAAGAGAAGAAGGAGCTGATTTGGATGACGAGGCAGCGCTTTTAATTGCACGGTTAGCCGACGGCGCTTTGAGAGATGCCCTTTCTATTTTAGACCAATGTATTGGCGTAAGCAATCATGTTACAACAGAGGTTGTTTGCAGTACAGTGGGAATTGTAGGAAGAGAGCATCTGTATCAGCTGGTAGACGCAGCTGCATCGCAAAATTCGGCAAAGGCTTTGGAATTGATTGACCAATTGTATCGTGGCTCCAAAGATATGGCGCGTTTATGTGAAGAGTTGTCTGTTTATTTCAGAAATATGATGCTAATTAAAACCATGAAAGATGCAAGAGCGTTCATTCCTGTATCGGAAGAGGAGTTTCAGTCTTTGACAAAACAGGCCCTTTCACTGTCGCTGACCGCCATCTTGCACGGATTGGATACTATCCAGGATGCTTTGGAAAAATATACCGCGGCGCAAACGCAAGAATTACATTTGAAATGACCATGATTCAGCTTTGTACGCCGCAATTGGATACCAGTGCAGAGGCATTGCTCAGAAGAATTAATGCTTTGGAACGCAAAGCAATTGCTCCAACCGCAGCTTCCTCTGTATCGGCGGAAAACGATGGTGTTGCAGCACAGCAAGTAAACCGCTCCTGCGGTAAGCAGTGATGTTGCGATACAGCAAGCAGCGGCTTCTGCGGCAAGCAGTAATGTTACGGCACAGCAAGTAACTGTTCCTGAGGTAAGCAATGATGTTGCGGTACAGCAAGTCACGACGTCTTTGGAGACAGCAAGCAGCAGCTCTCAGGAACCAATATCCAAAGTTCCATCGGAAGCAGTTGTTCCAAACACTTTGAAAACAGATGGTATTTCTTCAAGTTCGATTACAAATGTTGAGGAATTGCCTGCGAACATGCAAACAACAGCGGCAAAGCGAATTACCATTTCTCAGGAATCTGCTCAGCAGGTATCGGAAGAGACGGTTGTGACACATCCCAAAGTTGGCGGTTCTGCGCATGTATTGGAAGAATGGCCCGAAATTCTACAGATTTTAGGTGGATATTCCAAAGCAATAGCCACCGCATTTACAGGTACCAATGCATTTGTAAGCGGAGATTATGTTTTGATAGATGCACCGTCCGATTCTATGGCTTTTGAATTATTGCGGAAATCATCTCAAAGGGAACAAATGAGAGAGGCAATACGACAGGCTACAGGTAAAGTGTACAAGTTAGGACCGTACAGAAAAAAAGAGGATACTCATACAGTAAATTCAGACCCTGTTAAAGCAGCTTGCAGAACAAGCAGAGCAAGCGGGAATTGATGTTCAAATAAAATAGAATGAAACAATTTGGAGGAATATAACATGAAAGCAAGATTACCACAAGGATTCAGCAATGGCGGAGGCACAAATTTACAGCAATTGGCACGCCAAGCGCAAAAACTGCAGGAAGAAATGGATGCTGCAAACTCTGAATTGGAACAGAAAGAATATTCTGCAACCGTTGGTGGCAACGCAGTGACAGCAGTGGTAACAGGTAAAATGGAAGTGAAACCTCTTGACATTAAGCCTGAGGTTGTAGACCCTGAAGATATTGATATGTTGTCTGAATTGGTAATTGCAGCGGTAAATGAAGCAATTCGAGCTGCTTCAACAGAAAAAGCAGAGACTATGGAAAGATTATCCGGTGGTTTAAATATGCCGGGTATGTTCTAATCTATGGCATCTTATTATCATGTCGCTCCTCTGGCTCGATTGGTGGAGCAGTTTGAAAGTTTGCCGGGAATCGGTCATAAATCAGCCCAGCGTTTGGCTTATTATGTTTTGGGTATGCCGAAAGAAAAGGCAGAGCAATTTGCAAATACAGTACTGGAGGCTCGAAATGCCATTCACTATTGTAACGTATGCTGTAATTTAACCGACCAAGAACTTTGTCCTGTATGCAGGAATGAGGAAAGAGACCGTTCTATTATATGTGTGGTGGAAGACCCAAGAGATGTATTTGCTTTAGAAAGAACAAACGAGTTTCACGCCACATATCATGTGTTGCATGGCGCCATTTCTCCTTTGGCAGGAATTGGCCCTGACCAGCTGTGCATTAAAGAACTACTGGACAGAGTGAAAAATCCTGAAGTAAAAAGAAGTAATTATGGCAACAAATCCGACTGTAGAAGGCGAAGCAACTGCCATGTATATTTCCCGTTTATTAAAGCCATTGGGAATCAAAGTAACACGTTTGGCATATGGAATTCCCGTAGGTGGAGATTTGGAATATGCGGATGAAGTTACATTATCACGTGCTTTAGAGGGCAGAAGCGAGTTATGAAAAGACACCAACTGAAAGTCAGTTGGTGTCTTTTATTATTTATTATGCTTTTTTTTTTTTTAATTGTTCAAACTCGTGCTTCATCTTAGCGCGTCTTTCTTCTGCTTTCATTTTTCGCTCTTGAGATTTTTTCTCTCTCAACTCTTTTTTTGCTGTTTTTCAAATTCTTCTTGCAGTACACGCGCTGTTTCAATTTCCTGTTCCAAAATAGCAGCGTCCCATCTGGTGATGGATACATCTTGGAATGTGTTCAGCACATTGTCAAAATACATTGTGTTATCTTCTTGTACAAATGCAATCAACGCAGTGTCTCCATCACACAATATGCAAGATACTCGTTCTATCATAGAATTATTTGTATCAATATCTCCTAAATCTATGGAGCTGCCAATTAAAGTACCGATGCCTCCGCCTAACAGAATACCCAAAGGGGCCTCCCAGTATACCGATTAAAGCACCTATCAGTCCTCCGCTTATGGTGTCATCACTGGTTTTCATTCCGGTATCAAACTCATCTTCCAGCTGTACATTGTTACCCATTTTTTGACAATTGCCATTTGAGAAACCAAATAACCGGACAATTCTGTAGTTCCGTCTTTTATTCTTGAGAACGCTTGATAAGCTTCACTTTCTACCGGAAATACAGCTACTACAACATTTTCCATATCCTGAAACCTCCCTATGATATATCCCTAGTTATTTCATATATTTAGTATACTCTCATATGCGATAAAGTCAAGATATACAATGTTACTATTTTATGAATATTTTATAAAGTAAAAAAAATGGGCATATTTCATAAAAATAAAACTTTTACTTTATACAAGTTGCTTGCTATCTGACAAAGGAGCGGTTATCCAATAAAAATTTGTACCCAATAGCTTACGCCCTGATATTGTACAACACCTACGGCCATTCCGGTGAATTGAGCACTCAATATATTGGCGCGATGTCCCGGTGAGTTCATCCAAGCATTCATGACTTCCTCTGCATTTTTTGCCCGCTGGCAATATTTTCTCCAATTGCGTAGTAATTTACAGTTACGGCCGTAAAGCAACTGGAACCGTCCGGGCGCGTATGGGAGAAAGTGGAGATGATTTCGTTGGCTCGAATGTTTGTGGCGTCTTGTATATCGTTACGGTACGTAAGTTCGGCAAGACCGTTTTCTTTTTCTTCTTTGGTTTACCAATTGAAATACCTGACTTCCCTCATTTGTAACGGTTATCGGTGGCGTTTCTTCCACAGGTGGTGTTTTTTCCACCGGTTCGTTGTATTGAGGAGGTGCGACGCTCTGTGTGTTGGATGGGGGAAGGATAGTATTTTCAGGTATAGACTCTTTTTGCCGAAGATTCCGAAGATTCTATGATTTGCTGATGGTTTTCAGGCGGGGTGCTCTCAGTGCTTGCTTCAGATTGATTGTTTTCCTCCGATGAATTTTCAGATTCCTCGCTTTCCGAAGAGACAATCTCTGATGAATTCAAGTCCAATACATCAGATGATATATAATCTTCATGGACAACGTTATTTTGAGAACAGCCTGTGAATAAAAGTGAAATTAGACACAAAGCAAATAGGATTAACACATTTTGTTTCATAAGACACTCCTTTATGATGGTATTTCCAAAAAAAATCAGTGATGTGAAAATGGTAACATATCATTATAAAAAATCAATATTTTTGCATACCAATATAGCTTTCCCATAAAAAAAATAAAATAAAATCAATTTTTTTTAAACGTATGAAATTATCGTTGGCTGCATTTTTTTTGTACAATGAGCAAGCAGATTGCTCCATAACAGTATGATTCCATTATGCGATGACGAAACATAGACTACATGTGCAGTATGGCAATAAGAATATATTGATATAAAAGTAGGAGCATAGAATATATTCTATGCTCCTAAGATGATAGTAAGAAAATTGAACTATTATTACTAATAGATTGTAGTCAATTGCATATCAACAGATTGGTACACTTGATGATTTCCAATTCCAAAGTCGTATTTGGGATTGTTTTTCTTGTATGCCAAACAAAATAATTTAAAAATATCTTCCTAAATCTCTTTCGAACGATGCATCAGGTACAATTAAAATTCTCTTTGCTAAAACTCTTCCGTCATCCAGAAGACAATCTCATGCGTAATTTACCTGAAACTGATTGTCTGCTACTTACTATTATTATCTTTATTTTGCTTCAAAACTACTGCTCGAAGTTCCCACGGTCACAGTATAAGTCTCACCGGAAATCATATCCGGACTACTGAGAATTACGACATTATAGGGAAGCTCCGGAGAAAAATCAAACAATATATTTTCATTGGAATCTTTCAAAGTAATGTTCGTTCCAGCGGTTTGATTTCCAACACTGAGCGCAATGACACCCTGCTGGGAACTGCTAAAGGTTTGTGCCATATTAGCCGACCCTGTTCCTATAAAAAGTACCTCCTGTGATGGTAGCAGTGGTATCATAGTCAAGGGTTGCTGTGTCACCTTGCGTTGGACCAACAATGACTGTATAGCCGCCGCCAATTTCCAATGAACCATTGGCGTCTATACCGTCGCCGGAGGCGTTAATATACAAATCTCCACCCGAAATCACAATTGTTCCGTTGGATGACGAATTCATACCGCCCATTCCGCCGCGTCCGCCACCAAACATGCCATCACGCCCACCGATGGTACCACTGGAATCAGTTCCACCTGCAGCATTGAGTCCGTCATCAGTAGCTACCAGTTTAATGGTTCCACCTTGAATATCAATATGCAGGGCTTCTAATCCCTCGTAGCTTTCGAAATATTCATATCGCAGGCTGTGACAGTTAGCGTTTCATCTGCATGAACAGCATCGTCACCGGATGCCAACTCAAATGTACCGCCATAGATTGTTATTGAAGAATTGGAATGAATACAGTCATCAGAAGAATTGATTTGAAAACTACCGCTAAAGATGTTCAAGGTTCCGCTGGTCTTTATGCCTTTCATACTGGTGCTATCTTCTGTGGTAGCGGTATTGGATGAACTTTGCTGTCCCGGAGGCATATCTCCTCCCATAAAGGCACCCCAGGTGTTGGAAGATTGACTACTGCCATTTTCACTGCCGCCTCCGGCTAAAACGGAAAATGTTCCATCAACTATTTGCATATAGGCACTTGCAGAAATTCCATCGCCTTCTGCTTCGATATTCAGCGTACCAGCCGAAATATAGATAAATCCCAAAGAAGTATCATCATTATTTTCACAGTGAATACCATCTTTACCTGCATCTACTGTAATCTGTGTTGTGCCGGTAATACGGACGCTATCGTTAGCTTCTATACCGTGTGAGGAGGTATTTTATTGTGTAGTTTCCTCCTGTAAATACAAGATCATCTTTTCCAACAATACCATTTCCGTTGGGAGATGTTATTATAAGATTTCCGGTGCCATTGAAAGTTAAATCCTGTTTTGAAAAAACAACGGCATCAATATTATTTTCGTCAATAGCAATAAAGCTGCCACCATTGGCAAGAGTATTCTCCGTTCCTTCTGCAAGTGTGACAAATACCTTATCTGCTGACAGAATATAGAGTGCTGCAGAACTTTCGTTTGTAATAGAGACTCCATTGAGTACAATTTGCAGCTTCGCAGTATCCTCTGCATCAACTAGGATTATACCATTATTCAGCGTACCGGAAATGATATAGGTTGCTTCTTCTGTGATTTGCACCGTGGAACCGGAAATTTTGACGCTGTTGGAACTGGCTGTTGCACTGTCACCATTTAAATGAATTAAAATGCTTTCATTTTCATCGTAAGCAGTGCGGTAGTCCCGGTCAGTAAACATATCCGCGTCCGACTGAGAAGCTTTTTGTTGGAGATTTGCTCTAAATTATTATCTGTGGTGTTATTTGACTCTGTTATACTATTTTCCTGATTGCTGCAACCGGTCGATAAGGAAAGCATCAAAAGCAATATGAATAGAATCATTCCTGTTTTCTTCATGTCTAGAATCTCCTTTTACAATTCTGCAGTTGCAGTTTCTCGTTTGATACTGTAATCTCCAAATTTCCGTTTCTGCAACGAAATTTATCGATCATTTCTTTTTCTCGTTCGGGATTACGCAGAGTGATATTGTAGGTCAGTTTGAAACATACTGCCCATATTGGTGCTTTTCACGCAGATTAAATCATGAGACACGGTATATTCCTCAAAGATATCGTCCCATATGCTGGAATAATTCAAATCTTCCGGAATGGTGATGGAGAAAATTTTATAGGAATCGGAATTCTTTTTTGCTCCGAAGTCAATGTGATTATACAGCATAAACATGGCACACATTACTAATGTAAAGAGTACTGCAAAGCCAAGATAGCCCATACCGGTAATTAAGCCTGCGCCCATAGCAAGGAACAGCGTACAGATTTCTTTTTTGCACTGCCCGGTACTGAACGAAAACGCACAAGGCTGAAAGCGCCTGCTACAGCAACACCAGTTCCCACATTTCCATTCACTAATAAAATAACAACACAAACAACTGCGGGAAGCAGTGCAAGAGTTACAACAAAACTTTTTGTATATTGAGTGCGGTACATATAGGCAAATGCCATAACAAGTCCCAAAACAAGGGAAAATCCTAAACACAAAAAGAAAATCTATTACACTGATAACAGAAGTAAGATCTGAATCAAATAATCCTCTAAATAAGTTTTCAAGCATGATATGCTACCTCCGAATATGTATTTGCAATCGTTTTTCAAACTACGATAATTTTACTTTTTATATAAGATGTTTTTGTTTTTGCTGCTTCCTCAAAAGATGTGGAAAAATTGTGGTCTGATAGGCAGTGCCATATTTGGAAAAAGGATGTTTTATAAATATGATTCTGGGAAAGAATTTGGGTCATCCATAATGGAATACTACCGGAGCATTTTAGTTCCATAAGAACCATGTCATCGGGAAGTATGGGTGTGCCATATAACTCTGATTGTAAAGATAAATCTTCTGTTCTGCTAAGAATGGTGTCATCAAAAGTTATTCGAAAGTTGGAACCATCTTTAGCATAAAAAGCTTCTCTTTTTATAGGAAAGAAATACTGTTGGATGTAGGGGATTATAATAATTAAGAAAATAGTCAATTTCATCAGAAATTTGTGTGTGATTGCTGCAACTTTGGATTCCTGATATCCATTGCATCGCTTCTGTCTCATGCAGAGAAATCCGTCTTTTATAAACCGTCGATTTATATTTCTTTTTCAGCTCCACGAATACGATACTGTCTGGATTTGCCTGTTCATAGCTGCGTATGCGCAGTTTTTTTTTTTGTAGACAGGTTTTTCTATAGATCTCCCGCACTAGCAAATATGTGTCCGTATCATAGTAAATATTGCGGACAGTAGTTTTACCATATAGATCCGGTGTCATATAGGGTTCCATTTCTGCAACTATGAATTCTCTTTGTGCTGTGGTTATCATATATTTCATTTCACAACGTTTGAAAACGGTTTGTATAGCCATGAAAAAATCCTCCTGTACTTTTGATGATATCATTGTACAGGAGGAAAGTTAGTTTTATTGAAATCACAAAAAATTCGCCGTTCAGGCTTTGGGGAATGGTTACACTAAATTCTACCAACCCATCATAGCAACGAATTTCAATTTTTTCCGTTGTGAGTAGTAACGATTGCTTTAGCGATAGCAAGTCCCAATCCGTAATGGTTATCTTCGCTGTTTCTGGCATCGTCCACACGATAAAACCGATCAAACAGGCGTTCTTGCTGTTCTGGGGGAATAAGTTTTCCTGAATTTGCCACAGAAAGAATGACAGAAATTCGACTTTCTGTCAGTTTAACAACAATGTTGTTTCCGTTCTCGCTGTGTCGAATGGCATTATCAATAAGTATAGAGATAAGTAGTTTGAGCTGGATGCTGTCTCCGTCTATCCAGAGATCCGGAAGTATCTCTGCCTTGATGGAAAGTCCCTTTTCGTAGGCAACGCTCTCAAAAGGCAACACTTCTCCGGTGGTTAAATGGCTAAAATCCAGACGTGCCGTCTGAGGTTGGACATTTTCTGTTCTCGCAAGTTCCAAAAGCTGTCCAACCAGTAATCGCATTCGTTCGTTTTCATACTGTATATTTGCAAGCCATTGATTTTCTCCAATATCGCGTTGGAGCATTTCTGCATTGGCATTGACGACCGCTATTGGAGTTTTCAGTTCATGACCCGCATCAGAAATAAATTGTTTCTGCTTTTGATAACTTTCTTCTAAAGGCTTTACAATTCTCTTTGCCAAGTATACGGCTAAGAAAAACATTACAGTAATTGTAATGCTGCCAAAATGATTGTATAGCGAAGTAGCGTGTTCATACTCTCATTAATAATACGGTTATCCATAAAAGGTGGCCAGCACATATCCGTTTTTTTCAGAAACGAGATAAATCAACTCTCCTTTCATTCCTTGTGTTTTTGTTTTCTGAAACAATATCCAAAAGCGTATTCTTCAAGTTGTGCCTCCTCATAAACACCATTGTCAGACGTATCCGTTGCTAGAATTTCCCCATTTTTTTTGTTAATGCAACGGAATAAAAAGTAGAAAGTTCAAATTCTGGAGAATGGTTCAAATCAAAAGCGTCTTTTTTATTCTGGTCCGGCTTTATTAAATCTGGTGGAGTGTTATCCAATGTATTATCTTGTGTCTGATTGTAAAGAGAATACATTTGGGCATGACGATCAAGCATTTCGTAGTTTGACTTGGAAACATCCAGATAGCTTGCAATATAAATCACGACTAAAGTGCCAAGAAATAGCACAACCAGAACCGACATGATAGCGGCGACAATTTTTCGTCTGGATTTTTTAAACATCATCGTACCTCAATTCGTAACCAAAACCACGCACTGCCTTGATTTCTGTCTTAGCTTCCACGAATGCCAATTTTTTGCGAGTAAAGGACATATACACTTCTACATTGTTATATTCCGCATCACTGTCATAGCCCCAAATCTTGACCGTAAGCTGTTCACGGGTGAGTATTTGTCCTGCATTGGCAATCAAATATTCCAGAATACGATATTCCTTTTCACTTAATCGAACGCTTTGTTCGTTTGTTATGCATAACAATGTAGATGTGTTTGTGTCCAAAGAAATATCACCGAAGGTCAATGTTCCGTCTGCAGTATTGATATTCCGTCGTCCGAGAGCACGGAGTCTTGCCAATAGTTCTTTTGTCATAAAAGGTTTAGTTAGGTAGTCATCCGCACCATTGTCCAGTCCGGCTACTTTATCATCCAATTCAGCCTTTGCGGTTAGCATTAAAATCGGCGTATGGATATCAGCCTGTCTTGCTCGTTTGACAATTTCAAAACCGTTTAACCCAGGCAACATTACGTCCAGTATGATAATATCATAAATATCACTTTCTACTGCTGTGAGTCCTTCCCAGCCATTCGTACAGTGATCCACCCTCATATTTTTCAAGCCTTAAGATTTCGCATAGTGCCTGTGCCATTTTTTTTCATCTTCGACAAGTAAAATTCTCATAGAGATACCTCCGTTTATATGTTATTATAACAGTAAAGATTGAAGAAGGATTGAACAACATATTTCTTTTCCGGAAGACAAAAGATTTAGTTATATATGTTACAGACAAGAGAATACATTTGTAAAAAAATTTTTGTATGTTAATTCTAGTTAAATGTTCAATGAGTTTGTATTCTGTTACAGATTCTAAATATGCTTTCGAATCTGTATTTAAAATAGGGGGTGAAGTATGCCTGCGAATTTTTGCAGCTTAGATAGTTAACTTTGACCGCTGCCATCAACTTCATTTGATATAATATTTGTTGAGTTCTATTTTTTAGTTAATGGCAATGTTGATGTTCGATTAAAAGAAAAAGGATTGGAGCATAGTTTCATTACTAGTTTGTAAAACAAAACGAATAAAACGAATTAGACACAAGAGGATATTACCGGAAAATCCACCTAATATTTTTTCAAAATAGTCAGTCATATTTCAACACAAAATAATAAATCCGAACCCATGACCAATCGGCACAAGGTTCGGATTTTTTTGTGGTGGAGGCGAGGGGAATCGAACCCCTGTCCGAAAATCACTTGCCAAAGCTTTCTACGAGTGTATCCAATTATTTAACATTCCGCATCTTACCGCTAATTGGAAAGCTGAAAGAATTGGTAGCCTTTGAGTCATGATCAAGTGAAAGGCGTCGCTTGATTCACGTGCACCACTCATCGACATCTCAATTCAGGCCGTGGTACTCCTAAATGAGACGGCAGCCTTAATTAGGCTGCGTACGCAACTTGTTTGTTGTCGTTTAATTTTAAAAAAATACGGCGTTTTCAGTGGGTCCGTACCACTACTCGCTTACTAAGGTTCACAATCCCCGTCGAAACCTTTACGCCCCCATATAGAACAATAGGAGATATCCTATCGATTTTTTTCTTTCATAGCGCGTTCAATATCACGTTTGGCAGCCTTAGCGGCTAAATCCTGACGTTTGTCATAGAGTTTTTTACCTCTGCATAAGCCTACTTGAACTTTTACTTTTGAATTTTTAAAGTAAATGGAGATGGGAATCAAAGAATATCCTTCTTGCTTTACATGACCGTATAAGCGCATAATTTCTCGTTTATGAGCCAATAACCGTCTTACTCGCATAGGGTCTTTGTTAAATATGTTTCCCTGTTCATAAGGGCTGATATGCATGCCATTTATAAACAATTCACCTTTGACAATCGAACACCAGGAATCCTTTAAATTTACTCTTCCTTGACGCAAGGATTTTACTTCTGTTCCAAACAGCTCAATGCCTGTTTCCAGGCTTTCCTCTACAAAATAGTCATGGTAGGCTTTTTTATTTTGTGCAATTGTTTTTGTTGATGCTTTTTCTGCCATAAAAACGCCTCCTTGCTGTATGTTGTAGCATATCATACTTGGGGCAACCTTGTCAATGTAAGCGCATAAACCCCTGTTCATTTGACAATTTATTTCAAATTTTGCTCCTTAAAACAAAAAAGATAATACAAATAGTATATTTTTATATTTATTTTTTACAGATAATTATGGTATTATTTTATTTGTAAATAACATGCAAAGGGGGGAGACGAACTTGGAAGGTGAAGTGATTGCGGCAAGAACCATGAACAGTTTATATATTTGGTTGAGATATTGCTTATCTTATGATGTTACTGGGCGTGTTGCTATGGACCAAGCGCAGACAAGCTGTGATTGCGGGACTCATCGGAGGAGCTTTGTATTTTGCGGTAGATTACGGTATGTTCTATTTGCTTCTGGGAACACGGCAAAGTAGTTGGAGCAGATCCGTTTTGGTTTTTGCTATGGCTTTCCATCAGTTACGGATTTTACAAATTTCGTATGGATATGGCTGTGGCTGGACCGCGATGGACATACCTTAGAGTGGTCAGTCTTAATTGTTGCAGGTTGGTTGGCTACTGCACTGCTGTCACAAAACTTTGGAAATCAATTTTCGCAAATTTCTATTATGCGGGGTACCAATGATTATCATGGAATTATGGCTTTGATTTTGGTCATTGGATATGGCATTGTATGTATTTATAACATTCGATTGAAAGATAAAACAAAAAGATTCCTGTCTTATGGATTCTGGCCATTGGCATTTTGGTTCAATTCGGCTGGGAATTTGTTTTAAATATAACAGGAATACGCAATCAGAGTTTGCAAACTTTAATTGTCAATTCTTTGCTTGAAACCAATTTGGGATTGCCGTATCGTTATTTTATCCATCGTGCCGTTCATAAAAGAAGAGATGAGGCGTTACATAAACAATTGCCTGACAACGAAACTGTTTTTTATCGTAGATACTTGCCGTATCAAACCGACAAATGTATTTGTCGGTTTGATACGTCCATAAAAATTGTTAGGAGTGAAATGAGATGTTTCAGCATAAGTATGAATAAAATTCTTATGAAAAGGAGTTTTTTATGAGACGTATCCCTTTAGAAGAGGCAGCTTTCAAAGTATGCGAGCAAAGCTCAGTGCCACCCCTTATTTTTCAATTACCTCCCGCAAAAAGGCAGAAAACAACTGGAAGACCAGCAAAATTCCCCTGTAAATATGTATCCTGCCAATATTCAGTGTGAGCAAATTCAAATCAATGGAGGGGAAGAAATCACCACTTATTTTGTCACTCCAAAAGAAAATACTTCTGTAAAAAGTATTATTTTTTATATTCATGGTGCGGGGTGGGTGTTTGGCAGTTTTCATACCCATGAAAAATTAGTTCGAGAATTGTCTGCACGTACCAATTCTTTGATTGTATTTCCGGAATATACGCGTTCGCCCGAAGTCAGATTTCCAACCGCAATTCATCAATGCTATTATCTATTATGTCGCCTTCCTTAATTAATAGGAAAAAAATACCCCAATATTGATTTCCGTACGCTCACAGTCGCGGGAGACAGCGTTGGAGGAAATATGGCAATTGCTATGACGCTTTTGGCCAAAGAAAAGTGCGGTCCCAAGATTCATAAACAATTGCTTTATTATCCTGTAACGAATGCTTGTTTTCAAACAGAGTCCTACCATAGATTTGCAAGAGGATATTATCTGTATCGCGCAGGAATGGAATGGTTTTGGAATCAATATTTACCCCTGTTCAAACAGCGCAGTCATATTTTAGCTTCACCGCTGAGAGCCTCTGTACATCAATTGAAAGGTCTTCCGGATGCCATGATTATCAACGGAGAAGCTGATGTGCTGAAAGATGACGGAGAAGCCTATGCAAAAAAAAATTAATGCGTGCAGGCGTCAATGTCACCGCAGTACAAATTCAAGGAACCATCCATGATTTTGTTATGCTGAATGTATTGGATCAGACAAATGCTTGCAGAACGGCAATGAATTTGTCCACAGACTGGATTTGTCAGAAAAATGTTGTGTTGTTAGATAGTAGATAACACAGAAGGTTGACTGTGCCGGTAGATTTTTTTCGGGAAATATGATAAGATTAATAAAATATGGTTTTGCAGTAGGGGACAGTATGAAGCGAAATTATCAAAAAAGAATTAGAGGAAACATTACAAAAAATTACAGGCGGAAGGAAAGCGGCCCATATTAGTACTGCATTGCTGCTGTGCACCGTGCAGTACTTATGTTTTAAAGTATTTAGCCCAGTATTTTATCATCAAAATTTTATTTTATAATCCCAATATTTCTCCGAAAGAAGAATATTACCGCCGATTGGATGAGCTGCATTCTTTGCTCAAGCAAATGCAGTTGGAGCAAGAGATTGAAGTCATAGAGACAGAATACCATCCGGAACAGTTTTACCATTGCGTCGGTGGTTTGGAGAATGAACCGGAAGGCGGGGAGCGTTGCAAAAATGCTTTGAATTAAGGCTGGCAGAAGCGGCGCAGAAAGCCTCTGAATTAGATGCAGATTATTTTACCACTACTTTGACCATCAGTCCGCATAAAAACGCAAATTTATTAAATGAGATAGGGCAGTTATTGGGTGAAAAATATCATATACCATACTTGTGCTCCGATTTTAAGAAGAAAGAAGGATTTAAACAATCCCTGATATTATCCCAACAGTATGGGTTATATCGACAAGACTATTGCGGATGTATTTTTTCCAAAAAAGGAAAGAGAGCAGCAAAGAAAAGAAGCACAGTCATCTTTGATGGAATGAGAGATTAAAAAAAGAGGAACGACTTTGAACATCGTTCCTCTTTTTTATGGTCTGTGAAAATGCGGTTTTTCGCTTAGTTGTTGATTGATAAATGAGTGGAACTGAGCAACTACTTGCTTTTTCTTTCTCCGATAAGGCTTCACTTGCAGAGGAGGTATTCAGGTGTTCATATAAGTCAGTTGCTATTTTAATTGGAACAGCTGTTAATACATGTAGATTTTCAGCGCTGGATACTTTGCAAGCTTTCAGTACACATTTAGGAGCCATAACCAATGCAGCTAATTTTGTGCCTGTTCGCGGTCGGAATCCATATTTTCGCTTTGTAAAATGAACTGGCATATATCCGTACAATTTTCAAATTTTTCATGTTCAAAATTGTTCAGATAGTCAACACGATTTACCTTTGCCAAATGTGTAATTTTAATAGGCAGTGTATCAAATTCACCCTCTATTAAAAATATTTAGGGCTAATTCTTCCAGTGTTTGATTTAGCATATTGTTTCCTCCTAATTCTTTTCTTTTATTTAGTATATAATTTGATTATAATCCATAATTATGTCTAAATTATGTTTTTTTTTCTAATTTTTTTATTTGTAACCAATTTTTGTTAGATGCAATATGGTAAACCATAGGTGTAAATCAATAACAGTTGGAGGTCATTTTGTCTATGGAAGGATTATTTATTGGTATTTTTTGTTTCGTTATGATGAGTGTGTTTTATTCTTTTGTGAAAAAAACAAAACAGTTGTTTTTATGGAAAAAGTTTGGCCGGTATTTTTCATAGTAGGAATTGGCAGTATGATTGGTGCGGTATTTGTGAAAGAGTGCGTATGGTCGGCTATGCTTGCAATAACAGGAGTTATGTTTTTGTGGAGCATGAGCGAAATCAAGGAGAAAAACAGCTATCAACTGTATGAAACGCTACATATTAACGATGTGGAATTCTTATGCAGTCCCAGAGAAGAAAATCAGAATTCAGAGGTTTAAGTATCGGCTGCCATTGGCAGCTGTTTTTTTCATTGTAAAATTTATAAATCGTTTAGAATTTTTTTATTGTATTGTTAGCAAGATATGGTATAGTAAATATGACAATCAATCCGTATGTGTTGATACATACAAAATAACAGAAAAGGTGATATGATGGAAGAAAAGCAGAGACTGCATCCGGATGCAAAAACCGGCTTAACATCTCAGCAAGTTGCCAGTCAAAAGAAAAGGGACTAAAAAATGAGGCAACGGAAAAATATCAAAATCCACAGGACAAATTATTAAAGATAACGTTTGTACTTTATTTAATTTATTCAATTTAATTATTGCAATTGCTTTGGCCTGTGTTGGTGCCTTCAGCAATTTATTGTTTATCGTTATCATCATTGCCAATATCTTAATTGCGATTATTCAGGAATTGCGAGCAAAAAAATTGGTGGATAGCCTTTCCTTGCTTTCTGTTCCGCATGCCAAAGTAATACGTGACGGAAAAGAACGGGAAGTTCCGGTGGAAGATTTGGTTTTGGATGACGTGATTTGCCTATATGCAGGTCAGCAAATTTGTTCAGATGCCATTATTTTAGAAGGTGAAGCGGAAGTAAACGAATCTTTGCTGACAGGTGAATCCGACCCAATCAATAAAGTGCCGGGTGACCAGGTATTATCCGGCAGCTTTGTTATCAGCGGCAAGTGTTATGCAAAAGTGG
>VOFC01000911.1_pt1 | contig 58791 bp, 101 predicted proteins | sample 5384161 | NCBI WGS metagenome assembly VOFC01 (sample SAMN12384722, study PRJNA508395) | human gut metagenome | isolation source: healthy gut B | host: Homo sapiens
GCGGCAAGAGCGCCAACATCTTCTTCGAGGACTGCGATTGGGACCGCGCCCTGGACGACGGCCTGCGGCTGGGCATCCTGTTCAACCAGGGCCAGGTCTGCTGCGCCGGCTCCCGGGTGTTCGTCCAGGAGGGCATCTACGACCAGTTTGTGGCTGCCGCCGTCAAGGCCTTCAACAACATCACCGTGGGCGATCCTCTGATCCCAACACCCAGATGGGCTCCCAGGTGGACCAGGGCCAGCTGAGAAAGATCATGTCCTACGTGGAACTGGCCAAGGAAGAGGGCGCCACCACGCCTGCGGCGGCGAGCCCTGCAAGGACGGCGCCTGCGCCAACGGTGCCTTCATGAAGCCCACCCTCATCGTCAACGCCAACAACAACATGCGGGTGGCCCAGGAAGAGATCTTTTGGCCCCGTGGCTGTGGTCATCAAGTTCAAGACTGAGGAAGAGGTCATCGCCATGGCCAACGACTCCGTCTACGGTCTGGGCGGCGCCGTTTGGACCCAGGACATCAACCGTGCCCTCCGGGTGGCCCGCGCCGTGGAGACCGGCCGTATGTGGGTCAACACCTATAACCAGATCCCCGCCGGCGCTCCCTTCGGCGGCTACAAGCACTCCGGCATCGGTCGGGAAACCCACAAGGTCATCCTGTCCCACTACACCCAGCAGAAAAACATTATGATTAACCTCAGAGAAACGCCCTCTGGCTTCTACCCTGCCAAGTAAGCAGGCAGACCCGGAGAAAACCATTGACCTCTCAGGGCGGAGGGAGCCCCTCCGCCCTTTTCATACCCATTTTTACCCATGGCGGCCCCAGGCTGCTCCAAGGACCCAGCGTCAGAAAGGAAAAGAACTATGTCCACTTACTATTTCGTACCCAGCAGAAACGTGTTCGGCGAAGGCTCCGTGGTGGAGACCGGCGAGCTGATGAAGAGCCTGGGCGGCGGCAAGGCCATGATCGTCACCGACGAGTTCTTGGCCAGCCACCCCATGACGGCCCGCATCCAGAAGATCTTGAAGGACGCTGGGGTAGACTCCGCCGTCTTCGGCAAGGCCGAGCCCAACCCCAAGGACACCAACGTGGTGGAAGGGGAGAAGTTCTATCACGACAACGGCCGCGACTGCATCCTCTCCCTGGGCGGCGGCTCCTCCCACGACTGTGCCAAGGGCATTGGCCTGGTGGTCAGCAATGGCGGCAAGATCGCCGATTATGAGGGCGTGGACAAGGCCCACGAGGCCCTGCCCCCTGGTGGCCGTGAACACCACCGCAGGCACCGCGTCGGAGATTACACGGTTCTGCATCATCACCGACACCGCACGGAAGGTGAAGATGTGCATCGTGGACTGGCGGGTCACCCCGGCCATCGCCATCAACGACCCGGAGCTCATGGTGGGCATGCCCGCCTCCCTCACCGCCGCCACCGGCATGGACGCGCTGACCCACGCGGTGGAAGCCTACGTCTCCACCGACGCCAACCCCCTCACCGACGCCGCCGCCATCAAGGCCATCGACAAGATCGTCCACTATCTGCCCCAGGCGGTGGCCAACGGCGTCTATATGAAGGCGCGCGACAAAATGGCTATGCCCAGTACCTGGCAGGTATCGCCTTCAACAATGCCTCTCTGGGATATGTCCACGCCATGGCCCACCAGTTGGGTGGCTTCTATAACCTGCCCCACGGCGTGTGCAACGCCATCCTGCTGCCCTATGTCCAGGAGTTCAACCTCATCGGCAACCTGGAGCGGTTCGCGGTGATCGCCCGGGCCATGGACATCAATGTGGACGGCATGTCTCCCTTTGAGGCCGGCGAGGCCTGCGTGTACGGCCCTGAAGACCTTCGGCCGCTACCTGGGCATCCCCCAGAACCTGCGCTCCCTGGGCGTGGATCCGGCGGACTTCGAGATCATGGCTGAGAACGCTATGAAGGACGCTACCGCCGCCACCAACCCCAGAAAGGCCACCAGGACCAGATCATCGCCATCTTCCAGAAGGCCTACGACGGCGACTGAGCCATCCCTTCGGCTTTCTTTTCTCTCTCTTACTTGTTATCTTTCCCTTGCGTTTATCTTTCTTCTCATGTTCCCAACCTGCCCGCCCGGAACGGATTTCCCGCCGTTCCGGGGCGGGTTTTTCTTTGCCGGGCCAGGTCCCTGTGTTATACTGGAAACTGGATGCAAAAAGAGAAACCAGGGAGGGTGTGTGTCATGAAACGCGCGTTGGGAAGTTTCCTGCTCTGGACCTTTACCATCACCGGCCTGTGCTGGGGCGGGTTGGCGATTCTGGGGCACTGGAGGGTGCTGACCCTTGCCCACCCGGCGGGAGTAGTCTTTGCATCTGCTGGGGGGCTTTGGCCCCACGGTGGGCGGGCTGTGGGTGTTCTGCCGAGGCGGGGGAAGGCTCCGGCAGGTGCCCCGGCTTGTCTTTGTCCCCCGTCGAGGCACCTGGTGGGTGGTGCTGCTGTTCTGCCTGGCGGAGGGGGCGGTCATTGCCCTGTCCTCTCGGCAGTTCAACCCCCAGATACCCCTGTCCCTGGTACCGGTGGTCTTCCTCCAGGCGGCGCTGATCTACGGCGGCAATGAAGAGGTGGGCTGGCGGGGCACTATGCAGCCCCTGTTGGAGCGGGCGGTGCCCTTCCCTGGGGCGGCAGTGGTCACGGGCTTGGTCTGGGCGGTGTGGCATCTCCCCTGTGGTTTGTGGAGGGGGCCTCCCAGCAGACTATCCCCTTCGGATGGTTTGCGGTGCTGGCAGTGCTCCAGAGTTTCTGGTACGGGGGGCGCTTTTTTCGCAGGACCCGCTGGGTCTTTGGCTGCAATCTGGCCCATGGCCTGACCAATACCTTGCTCTCTCTGTTTGTCATCCAGGTCAACGGCCTTTTGGCGGCAGGGTGCCTGCTGTTGCTGGCGGCCTCTCTGGTCCTGTGGTACCGAACCCCTTGGGAGGCGGCCCTGGGGAGGGAGAAAAGGGGAAAAAGGACGGGGAGAATGTAGGGGAAAAGGGATTGCCCTTTCCCGCTCCATATGGTACAATTTCCTGCAGTTAGCCAAGACTAACCGAAGAACGGAAAGGAGCGTGCCATGGAATTTTCCCTTCGGCCGTACACGGAAAGCGACGCCGCCCCCTGCGGGGAGTGCCTCTACGAGGGCTTTTTCACCGGCCCCATCGACGAAAACGACAGACGGTTCCTGCGGGAGTACGCCCAGGTCCTCATCGAAAAGTGCAACTTCACGTACGTTGCGGAGACAGAGGCGGGACAGGTGGTGGGGTTTGTCTGCGGCAAGTACAGCAAGCCCTTCTCCCCCGCCCTGGCCAACCGATACGAGACCAAGAAGCACTATGGCCTCTGGTGCCGCATGTTTTTCCAGTTCTACCTGAAGAGGTATCCTATGTCACCTTCCTTCCAAAGGCAATTTGGAGCCTTTTACCAACAGATGAGGGAGCGGCGGCAGGACGTGTTCGGTGCCTGTGATCTGGAGCTGGTTGCCCTCTCTTCCAAAGCGGCCTACCGAAAAGGCTTGGGGACGGCCCTGGTCACGGCCTTCTTAAACCGGGCGGCGGCGGACGGGGCGGGCTCCGTGCGTCTGTTTACCAACTCTGGCCTCCTGGGAATTCTATGAGAAGCGCGGCTTTACCCGGGTGGCGGAGTACCCCTTCCGGGATGGCTCTGACCACCGGTCTATGGTCTATGCCTATCAGGTGGGGAGGAACTCCATGAAACGGGCGGATGAATCAACCGCAAGAATTTGCCGTTGGCAGGCTGTCCCTGCATCAAGGGGCAGCCTGCCAATATTGATCCGAAGAGAAATCATGTCCTTGTATGGATGCACGGGAACAGCCCCACTGGGTCAAGCCGAAGGTTGGGTAGGAAGCGCAACGGTGACCAGGGTGCCTTGCCCATAGGTGCTGTGCGCAGTAATCTGTCCGTTGTGGAGGGAGACGATCCACTGCACAATGGACAGCCCCAGCCCGGAGCCGGAACGGTCCCGCGCGGGATCCGCCCGGTAAAACCGCTCAAAGATGTGGGGCAGCTGGTCTTCCTGGATGCCAATTCCGTCGTCGGAGACGGTGAAGGTGCACTGGGTTTGGGTCAGAGAGGCCCGTACCACCACCTTACCCCCGCTCCCGGCCATATCGAATGCTGTTTCCAATGAGGTTGATCAGCGGCTGGGTGGTCAGACTTTGGTCGGCATAGAGGGAGACCTCTTCCAGAACCTGGTTGAACAGCCGGATCTGGGAGGCGCTGGCGGTCTCCGCCAGTTCCTCCATGACGGACGCCACCACCTCCCGAAGGGGAAACACCTCCCGTTCCAGGTGATACCGCCCCTCATACCCACGGGTCAGCAGAAGGAGCTGGGAGAGGATCTTGTGCATACGGGCGCTCTCCCGCTGGATGGCGGCGACGGGTTCCACCGCCTCCCCTGGGAGGTCCTTTTGCAGTTCCTCCGCGCAGGCGGAAATGACGGCCACCGGCGTGCGCAGCTCGTGGGGAGGCGTCCGCCGTAAACTGGCGCTCCCGGGTAAAGGAAGCCTGGAGCCGGTGCAGCATGGTATTAAAAGTGTCGGCCAGCTCTTGAATTTCATCTTGGGTGGCAATGCCGGTGATGCGCTGGGACAGGTCGCCGGCCCGGAATGGCTTCCGCGGCCTTGGTGATCTCTGTGATGGGGCGGATGGCCCGTTTGGCCAGGAGATACGCGCCGGCGATGGCCAAAGCCAGGTAGATGGGCACCAGAATTCCCAGCGGCACCTGCAGGGTATGCAGAGAGGCTTCCGCCGAGCCTGCGGAGATGGCGGCGGAGGCGGTGACGGTGGCGCCTTCTATTTGGACGGTTTCCTGCCGCACGGTGTAGGTCTCGTTTTGGTGCACCGTCTTGCCGTCCGGCTGGATGGCGGCGGTTTGCGGCCATTCCCCGCCGGCGGTGGAAGATCGGGCGCCCCTGGGGGGTCGGTGACACACAGGGTGATGGCGTCGGGGAGGTCTACCTGCTGGTTGAGGCGAAAGGTCTCGTCTTGGTCATCTACGGCGATCAGGACCTGGGCGATGGCGCCGCGGAGCTGGGAGTCCATCTCCCGGCGCAGGGAGGCGGAGACTGCGCCGTACACCACCGGCAGCAGAACCGCCAGCAGGAGGGCGGTCAGCAGGGCATACAGCAAGGTGATGCGCCCCTTGATGGTCAGGGTTCTCATGGCGCAACCCGCAGGGTATATCCGGTTCCCCGGATGGTGTGGATCAGTTTGGTGGGGAAGGCACGGTCAATTTTATTCCGCAGATACCGGATGTACACATCCACCACATTGGAGTCGTAGGAGAAATCATAGTTCCAGACGTGGTCTGCAATCTGTGACCGGGTGAGGACCTGCCCTTGGTTGCGCAGGAGGTACTCCAGAAGCGCGTATTCTGTGGAGGTTAAGGAGATGTCCTGGCCTGCACGGGTGACCTTTCGGTTGGTGGTGTTCAGGGTCAGATCCTCCAGGGAGAGAACGGCGCTTTTGGTGTCACTGCCCCGGCGCAGCAGGGCCCGCACCCGGGCGGAGAACTCGTCAAAGGCGAAGGGCTTGACCAGGTAATCGTCTGCACCGGCGTCCAAGCCGGCAGCCCCGGTCATCGATGGCGTCCCTGGCGGTTAGGATGAGCACCGGGGAGGCGTTTCCCCGGCTCCGCAGATCGCGGAGGAGGGAGAGGCCATCCCGTTTGGGGAGCATGAGGTCCAACACGATGCAGTCGTACTGCATGGCGTCAGCATAGTCGAAGCCAGCCTCCCCGTCGTAACAGTCGTCAACGGGTGGCCTTCCTCTTTCAGACGCTTGGAAAGAATGTGGTGCAGGACGGGGTCGTCCTCAATGACTAAAATTCGCAGGATCATAACCGCCTTTCTGGATGGGGAGATGGGGCCGCGCACAGGGCAACGGGGAGCGAGGAAGTGTGAAAATGAGAAAATCTCATGGAATTCTCATGCTGTTGTCATCTTCCTGGGTAAACTGACTGACATCAACGATAGAGGAGGGAATCCCGATGTCAGAGTCTATGGAACTACGGGGCGTGGACCTTGTGGTGATCCCCGCCTACCAGCCCTCGGCGCTTTTGCTGGACCTTGAAGGAGGACGTCACCGGCGCCGGCTACGGTGCGGTGGTGGTGAACGATGGCGGCACCATGGACAGGCAGTGGATCTTTACCCGGCTGGAAGCCCTGCCAGCGGTGGTGGTACTCCATCACCCGCAAAACCGGGGAAGGGGGCCGCCCTGAAGACGGCCTTTCAAACGGTGTGGACGTGGAATGACCCCACGGCCTATCTGGTCACCATGGATGCCGATGGGCGGCACTTGCCCCAAGACGCGGGCAGGTGCTCCAGGAAGCCAGGACCCATCCTGGTGCGTTGGTGCTGGGCACGCGAACCTTTGGGCGGGGGGTGCCGCTCCCGATCCCAGGTGGGCAATGCGCTGACAGGTGGCCTTCCACCCGCTTAGCCGGACGAAAGTGGCAGACACCCAGACCGGGCTGCGGGCCTTTGGCTTTTCCCAGCTTACGTATTTGCTGGAAACCGAGGGGAGCGGCTACGACTACGAGATGAACGTGCTTTGCTCCACTGCAAACGCCACGGCATCCCGCTGGTGGAAGTGCCCATTCAGACGGTGTACCTGGACGAGCACAACTCCGCTTCCCACTTCCATTCCCTCCGGGACTCCTGGAAGGTGCTGAAAATGCTGCTGAAGTTTGCCTCGGTCTCCCTGATCAGTTTTGCCCTGGACTATGGATTGTTTCTGCTCCTGTCTACGGCAACCCAGCAGTTTGCCTACGGCCTGCTGTGCAAAGAACGTTGCGGCACGGCTGGGCGGCGGCTTTTTCAACTATCAGCTCAACCGGATCTTGGTGTTTCACTCCCAGGAGAACCAGCGCAAAACCTTGATGGAATACCTTTTGCTGGCGACCGGGGGATTCTCCTGGCCAACAACGGATCCTCTCGCTGTTTGCCCTATGGCCTGTCCCTTCCGCTGTGGCTGGCCAAATTGCTGACGGAGGGTCCCCTTTTCTTGGTCAGCCTCACGGTACAGACCAAGGTGATCTTTCGGGGCGGCGGCGGGCCGCCCCCAAAGAAAGGGGAGGTGAAGTCCCATGCATCCGATCCGTCTACCAAAACGGCCTAAGGGGGCCGTGGCGCGCTGTCGTGGCGGTGCTTCTGGATGTGGTCATCACAGCGGGGATTGCGCTGTCCGTTTACTACTTCAACTATCGGGTCCCCAGCGGTTTGCCCTGCCCAGTATGACAGAGCAGGGCACCCTATATGCCGGAGGGCCCCCTCCAACCGGAGGGTTCTTCGGCAGGGTCCCTTCCTCTGGAGGGGAAGTTTGCCGACCGTTTCTCCGATACGGTGACAACAACAGACACATCCTATCGGAGCAAGGACCTCTCCATTACGGTGACCGCCCACACCTTGGGGGAAGGGGAGCAACCGAGTGGCTTACTATGTGGCGGACGTCTATACCACGAACATCCGCCGCTTCCGCACCTGTTTTTCCCAGGACACCTATGGTTCCGGGTTTGAAGAGCACCTGACCAAGATGAGCAGAGACGTCCAGGCAGTGCTGGCCATGAATGGAGACTCCTATTGCTACAACCACCAGCACACGGCGGGGGGCGCTCATCCGCAACGGAACGGTGTACCGGGCGGAACCCACTTCAGCAGATGTGTGCGTCCTGTTTCAAAACGGCGAGATGAAAACCTATTCCCCCGACCAGTTTGACCTGCAGCAGGTGATGCAGGAGGGGGCCTACCAGTCCTGGACCTTTGGCCCGAGTCTGCTGGACGCCCAGGGAAAGGCGCTGTCCACCTTCAATACCTGGGATTATATCCGCAAGGTCCATCCCCCGCAGCGCCATTGGCTACTATGAACCTGGGCATTACTGCTTCGTTGTGGTGGACGGCAGGCAGACCGGATACTCCCGGGGAGTGACCTTGGAAGAATTGGCGCAGGTGTTTGACGATCTGGGATGTACCAGCGCCTATAACCTAGACGGCGGCCACTCCACCTTCATGACGCTGAACCACCAGGTGGTCAACCATCCCTACAAACCGGAGCATAAAATCGTAGACTGTCTTTACTTTGGGGAGGTGTCGTAACGTGATCAGGTGTTTGTCTCTCCTTGCCCATGGGGGATCATCCTCTCGGGTTGCTGTTTTTTGTCTTTGAGATTTTAGACTGGTACAATCCGTACATGAATTTTTTTGGGCCTGAAGGTTTCCGCCGGTTTGATGATAGCCTTTTGCCTGCTCACCTTGGTGCAGTCGGCCTGGGTACTCCATACCCTTTGGCAGAAATCCCAAGGGAGGAAACCCTGCCCTTCCACCAGACGCCTGCCTGCTCATCCCAAGGGGCAGGGCAGACGGCTGGGACGGTGACGCGCACCGTTGGGCAGGTTTTGTTATACGGGAAAATCCTAACCCCCATCTTTCCAAAGGATAACTTTTTTCTAAACAGAAGCCAGGCGATGGGGGAGGAAACGCCAGAGGGATTGCAACAGACGGGGGTGTCCTTGGAAGGACACCCCTCGTTTTGGTGTATGCGTTTGTGGGGTTATAGGTACCGCCTCACCCGCCCCTATACTGGCGATACGCTTCCCCGAAGGTCTCCTGGCACCACCGCTCCTCCGCCAGGATGATCCAGTGGGCGGACCCCTGAAACACCAGCACCAGGGCCAGCGGCACCCAGGACCGGGTGAGCAGGGCCATCCCTAGGAAGCAGACAAAATACCCCAGGTACATGGGGTTGCGGGAGAGGCGGTAGATCCCCTGGGTGTTCAGGCCATCCTGGTCCGGGGCGGCAAAGTGGAGGACCGACACGGCGCACAGGACCAGCCCCAGCAGGTACAAGACCAGGCCGCCGTGCCACGTCCCCGGCGCTGCCACTCTGGATGCGGCCGGCGCACAGGGCCAGGAGGATCCCCAAGGTGGCCAGTTGGTAGATGGCGTAGGCGATCTTCTCCCTTCCCCTGCATGGGGGCAAAGTGGGCCGCCCGGGGGGCAGGGCCTGCCGGTTTTGGCGGCCAGCAGGCCGAAGCGGATCAGAAGAAAGGGGAGAAACAGCAGGACACCGGGCACGGAAGGCACCTCCCATCAAGCCGAGAAAACTGCCTCCATTCTACCACACAGAAGGCCCAGGGGGCAAAACCACCCCTGGGGATCATGCCGATCCCCAGGGGTGATTGGGTACCGGGAAAACGGACCCCTGCCTCACAGCACCCCCCAGGTGCTCCAGCAGGATCTTGAGACCCAGCAGGATCAGGATGATGCCCCCCCAGCAGTTCCGCCTTGGACTGGAACCGGGTGCCGCAGAGGTTGCCCACCTTCACCCCGATGCAGGAGAGCAGGAAGGTGGTGGCGGCGATGAAGCACACCGCCGGCAGAATGGACACCTCCAAGAAGGCGAAGGTCACGCCTACCGCCAGGGCGTCGATGCTGGTAGCCACCGCCATGGGCGGCATCACCCGGAAGGCTAGGGAGGCGTTGGTGTCGTCCTCGTCGGGACATCGGGCCTCCCGGATCATGTTGATGCCCAGCAAGACCAGCAGGGCAAAGGCGATCCAATGGTCCACAGCGGTGATGTAGGCGGCAAAGCGAGAGCCCAGCAGCCAGCCAGGGGGCATGAGCCCCTGGAAGCCGCCAAACCAAAGGCCCACAACGACGGCCCGTTTCCCGTGACCCGGTCTATGGACAAACCCTTGCAGATGGCTACGGCAAAGGCGTCCATGGATAGGCCCACGGCCAGAAGCAGCAGTTCCCCAAAATGCCATACGGTGTTTCCTCCCGGGGGTAGTCTATGCGCCCCGGTCGGGCTGCAGAACAGGGGCGCCCTCGGGTGCTGGGGTGGCGAGATTACTGCCCCAGGGCCTCCCAGGCCTTGTCCAGGGAAGGTCTCGTCAAAGATCTGGTCGGCGGTGGGGTCGCCGGTGATGCCGTCGGCCAGCTTGGTGAGGTTGATGGCCGCCTGGAAGCCGGAGTCGGTGTGGTAGCCGTCGGTGGTGGCCACCTGGCGGTCCTTGTCAAACTGGGCGTCGTAGAGCAGCTCCTCCTCCGTGGCCCCGTCGAAGAGGGGCTTGAGGTTCTCGGCGATCTCCTCGGCGGAGGCGGTCTGCATCCACTGGATGGCCTTGGCCATGGCGTTCACCGCCCGCCGCACCAGGTCGGGGTTGGAGGCGATGAGCTCGTCGGAGGCGATGACGGTGAACAGCTCATAGCTGGCCGAGCCGATGATCTCCTCGATGACGGCGTCGTCGGTGCCGTCCACGATCACCACGCCGCCGGCGTCGGTGAGCTGCTTGGCGGACCAGGGGTTGGTGGAGATGGCCCCCTGGAGCTCACCGCTCTCAATGGCGGCGGCATAGCCGGCGCTGGCCATGGTGGAGATCTCTACCTGGCCGTCCAGGCCGGCGTAGTTGATGCAGGCCTTGGCGAAGGAATAGGGGCCGCTGTTGGTGCTCTGGCCGCCGGCCAGCAGGCCCCGCCTTCCAGGGACTCCAGGGTGTCGTACTCGGCGGTGGCGCCGATGACCTGATAGGGATACTTCTGGGTGGTGGACAGGACCACCTTGCACCCCTGGCCGCCTTCGTTGACCATGAGGGCGGTCTCGATGCCCTTCAGGGCGAACTGGGCGTCCCCGGAGAGGACGGGGGTGGTGGCGTCACTGCCCTTGATGGTCTGGAACTCCGCGTCCAGGCCCTCCTCGGCAAAGAAGCCCAGGGTCTGGGCCAGGTAGGCGGGGGCCCAGTGGTAGCCACGGACCTGCTCGGTGATGACGATCTTCTCCAGATCGCCGGTGTCGGTGGTGGTGTCGGTCTCGGTTTGGGCGTCGGGGGTCTCCTCCACAGCCGGCTCCGTCTGTCCGCAGCCAGCCAGAAGGGCCAGGGACAGGGTGCAGGTGAGCAGGAGAGCAAGCAGCTTCTTCATGATCATACTCCTTTTCTGTCGTTGGGTGGATAGGTTCTATCATCACCGCCCGGGGGCGGAAATGAACGGAAATTCACTGCCAGCGCAAAGACCGGCGCTCCAGCAGGCGGACCACCCCCGTCCAGCAGGATGATGAGCACCACCAGCACCAGCACGCAAGCACAGCACCCGCTGGGCGTTGTACACATCCCCGCGGCGGAGAGGAGCCACCCCATCCCCTGGGTGGAGCCCAGGTATTCCCCTACAATGGCCCCGGACAGGGCCAGCCCCAGCCAGTGCGAAGGCTGGCCAGCAGCCAGGGCAGGCAGGCCGGCCAGAGCACCTTCCGCAGCACCTGGCCCCGGGCCCCCCAGCAGGCGGACCGCCGACACCAGGGCGGGGTCCACGCTGTGGACGCCGGAGTAGAGGTTGAAGGCAAAGAGGAAAAAGACCATCAGGGTGGCGATGAGGACCTTGGACTGCAGCCCCAGGCCGAACCAGATGATGAACAGGGGGCCCCAGGGCCAGCTTGGGCAGGCCGTTGAGCCCGGTCATCAGGGGCATCAGGGCCCGGCTCACCCGGGGGCCACCCCAGGCCCAGCCCCGCCAGGGTGCCCAGCACCCCGCCGAAGAGCAGGCCCAGCCCGGCCTCCTGCCCGGTGGTGGCCAGGTGGCGGGCCAGGGTGCCGGAGGCCACCATGTCCCGGAACTCCGCCCACAGCAGGGAGGGCCGGCTGAAGAAGAACTCGTCCACGTGGCCGGCGGCGGCCGCCCCCTCCCACAGGGCCAGGGCGGCCAGAAGGATCACCAGGTCCCACACCCCGGACTGAGGGTGCGGGAAGTAGGCCGTTTCATCGCCGCCCGCCTCCTTCAGCTGGGTCTCCAGGTCCCGCCAGATGGTCTGCTCCAGCTCCACAAAGTGGGGGTGAACTTCATCCATCACCCGGCGGGGCCGGGGCAGGTCGATGGGATACTCCCGCACCACCCGGCCGGGGCGGGCGCTCATCAGCAGGACCCGGTCGGCCAGGGTGATGGCCTCGGTGAGGTCGTGGGTGACGTAGAGGATGGTGCGGCCGGTGGTCTCCCAGGCGGAGAGGATCTCGTCCTGGAGCCGCTGGCGGGTGAGGGCGTCCAGGGGGCGAAGGGCTCGTCCATCATGAGGATGGCCGGGTCGATGGCCAGCACCCGGGCGATGGCCGCCCGCTTCTTCATGCCCCCGGAGAGTTCCCGGGGATAGCTGTGCTCAAAGCCCCCCAGGCCCATCTTCTCCATCAGGGCCCGGGCGGTCTCCCGCCGCTGGGCCTTGGGGGACGCCCTGAGGCTCCATGGCCAGGGCCACGTTGTCCAGCACCGTCCGCCAGGGGAGCAGGGTGTCCGCCTGGGAGATGTATCCCACCGAGGGGAGCAGGCCCTCCACCGGCTCCCCGGCCAGGCGGACCTGCCCCTGGGTGGGGCGGACCTGGCCGGCCAGGACGTTGAGGGCGGTGGTCTTCCTGCGGCCGGAGGGGCCCCACCAGGGCCACCAGCTCCCCCCCGCTCCACAGACAGGGAGAGCCCCTCCAGGGCCTGGAGGGGAAGGCTGCCCGTTGGTGAAGGGGAAGGACACGGTGACGTTGTTGAGTTCCAGCAGAGCCAAGGGGATCCCTCCTCGCCAGAGAACGTGTAAAAATCTTTGGGATACAGTCATTGTAAAGGAAAGGGCAAGAAAATGTCAACCGCCCCGGCCTCCGTTGACGGGGGAGGCCGGGGCGGTGGTATACTTGCCCCCCCAGCAACCTGCGCAAGAGAAAGAAGGAACGGCAGTGGACATCAACGCCCTCAACGGCCCCAAGATGACGGAGGGGCAGATCCAGACCTACCTGGCCCGGCTGGGAATCCGGGAGGAGGTCCCCGCACCCTGGAGGGCCTGGCCCGGATTCAGCTGGCCCACAAGATTGCGGTCCCCTTTGAGAACCTGGACATCGTGGCCGGCCGGCCCCTGTCCCTGGACCTGAACCATCTTTACGACAAGATTGTGGTCCGCCGCCAGGGGCGTGTGCGCGGAGCTGAACACCCTGTACAACTGGCTGCTCTACTCCCTGGGGTTCCGGGTGGTGAGCTACAACGCCCGGATGCTCTCCCCGGACACCTACCTCTTCCGCCGCCACCGGATCCTGGCGGTGGAGCTGGAGGGAAAGACCTACACCACCGACGTGGGCTTTGCCACGGAGAACGCCCGCCGCCCCTGGAGCTGGTGGAGGGCACCGTCCAGAGCGACGGCCACTGTGAATACCGCTACCAGTGGGAGCCCTTCTTCGGCTGGGTCCAGTCCCAGCGCCGGCCGGGTGTGACTGGGAGAAAATTCAGGCCTTTGCCCTGGAACCCCAGATCGACCGGGACTTTGACCCCGTGCTCTTCTTCTTTGAAAAGAGCCCCTGAGTCCAACATGAACCAGTTTCCCCCGCCCCTCGGTGTACACCCCCCGAGGGGGATGCTGGCCCTGCGCCGGCACACCTACCGGGTGGAGCGACAGGGGCTGGTGGTCTCCTCCACCCCAGTGACCCCCCGGCGGAGGAGGTGCGCCTCACCCGGGAGGTCTTCCACCTGGACACCACGGGGCTGTGAGCTGAGAAAATACCGAACCCAACGGCCGGGGAGGGGTTATCCCTCCGCCGGCCGTTTTTCCTAGGGTTGCGGGACTGGCAGGGGACCCCCACCTGGCATTTCCCGCAGCCCATAGCGGGGGGCGTAGAGGGCCATGGTCAATCCACGAAGTAGGCGCAGGCCACGTGGTCCTTGCCTGCCTCCTGGGAGATGGCCCCACGGGACAGCGGCGGACGCAGGCGCCGCAGTGGGTACAGTAGTCATACAGCCCGGTGTAAGGCCGGGCAGTGGGGGGTAAAGGGGGAGGTCAGTCAGGACGCTGACAAACCGCCCGCAGGTTCCCTGTTCTGTGATGAGGCCTTTTGTGCAGGCCGAAGGTCCCCAGGCCGCTGATATAGGCGGCGTGGCGCCCGGACCACCGGCTGGTAAAGGCGGCCGGGGAAGGAAACCGGCGGTCGGTGCCCCGGTGTTCCATGGAGGCAAACCGGGGGTCCAAACAGGGACACAAGGCCTGCCAGCCGGCAGCCTGGAGCAGGGCGACCAGGTGACGGGCCCAGCGAAAGAAAGAAGGGCCTGCCCCTCCACCCGGCCGTGGAGCCAGGCAGGGGAGGGGCATCCGGTGTCTGCCGGTTGCTCTGGATGACCGCCTGGGAAAAGGGGAAGAAAAAGGACAGCACCGAGGCCGCCCCGGGCAGCCACTCCTCCGGGGAGAGGAACCAGGGGCCGATGGCCTCCGGCGCTTTCAGCGTAGCATAGAGGGGTCGTGGGCGGCGGAGATCCCCAGCGGCGGAGGGTCGAACAGGGGAGCCCTGCAAGGTCCGGAGAAAAGGGCTTCCTCTGCGCCCACCTGGTTTTCCCAGGACGGGAGAGGAAGGCGTGGGCCTCCTGGAGCAGGCTCTCTCGGGGAACAACATGGACATCACCTCCTGGGCAGGTTAAAACGTAACGGGACCCTCCTCTTGGAAGGGGCAGTCCCGGAAGAGGGCGTTGACCCCATCCCGGTACTCCAGCAGGGTTTTGGCCTTGCGGATCCGCTTCAGGGGTCCCTCCGGCTGGAGGAAGTGGCGGGACCAGTAGAACCACAACTCCTTCATTTTCCCCAGCACCGGCCGGTCCCCGGAGAGGACCTGGCGGTAGGCCTCCACCAACTGGTCGTGGAAGGCCCGGAGTTCCTCTGGGGTCAGGGGTTCGCCCCCTTGGAGCGCCGGCCCAGGGCGGGGTTGTACACCAGCCCCCGGCCTGCCATCCAGTGGGAGACGGAGGGGAACTGGGCGGCCAGCTCCCGGCAGGCCTGGGGGTAAAAAAGAGGTCCCCATTGTAACACAGGGGAGGTCGCAGTGGTCCACGGCATACTGAAAGGCCCCTGACGCACCGGCCCCCGGTAAAGTCCCGGCGGAGACGAGGGTGAATGATGAGCTCCCGGAGGGGGTAGCGGCGGAAAATGTCCAGCAGGGCGGGCCACTCCCCTCCTCCTCCACCCCGATCCGGGTTTTGATGGAGATGGCCAGGTCGGTTCGGGAGAAGATGCCGGCCAGGAAGGCGTCCAGCGCCTGGGGGTGGGCCAAAAGCCCGCCCCCTTCCCCTTGGCCACCACGGTACCCGAGGGGCAGCCCAGGTTCAGGTTGACCTCGGCATACCCCAGGTCCTGGAGCACCCGGGCAGCGGCCAGGAAGGCCTCGGCCTGGTTGGCCAGCAGTTGGGGCACCACCGGCACCCCTGGTTGTGGTCTGGCTGGAGGTCCGTCAGACCCCGCCCGGTGAGGGGCTGTCGGAGGTGGGGGGCGAAGGGGGGCGTAGTACCGGTCCAAACCGGGAAAGTGTCTCTGGTGGACCTGACGAAAGACCCAGCCGGTGATCCCCTCCAAGGGAGCGAAGGAGAGGCGGGGAGCGTCTGTGTGGTCATAGGGGAACCTCCTGGGGAATGATCTGCATATAGTATACCGAGGCTTTGGGCCGATGGGAAGGAGAAATTTGCTTCCACCGGCGCCGGCCCTTGCGAAAGGCCCAAAACCTGGGTATAATAAAGGCGTAAACCGCCCACCTACATCCCACCAAAGGAGGCAGCTGCTATGGCAGAATGGAAAGATTTGGGAAACAAGGCCAAAAACTCACCTTAGCCGGCCTGGGGAAGGCCCGAGACCTGGGGGAGAGTGCGAAACTGAACCTGAACAACGTCTCAGAAGAGGAGAATAAGAAGCGGATCTATGTGGAGATCGCCAAGCGGTTCGTGGAGGAAAATCCCACCCCACCGGAAGGCTATGTGGAACTCTATGCTCAGCTGCGGGAGGTGGAGAGCCGGATTGAGGCCAACAACGCCCGCCTGAACCAACTGAAAGACGAAGGCTGAGGCCCCGCCCCATCCCCAATCCCTATGGCAGAAAGGGCGCGCCCCAAACGGTGTGGGCGCTCCCTTTTTCGGGAAAGTTCCGCCTATGGTACCAAACACCCCCGGCACAGTATGAAACTGTGTCGGGGGGTGTTTTCACGGTGTATCCAAGGGTGCCGCCCTAGCCTTACAGAATGCGGCGGGCGGCGAAATAGTTCTCGACGTAATAGCTGGTGTCCAGACTGCTGATCTTCACCCCGTCCTGGGGGTGGAGGCGTGGACGATGTTGCCGTCCCCGATGTACAGCCCACGTGGGTGGGATAGGACCCGTTGGTGGAGAAGAACACCAGGTCGCCGGGCTGCGGCTGGTCTTTAGAGACCGCTACGCCGTTGTTCACCTGATCAGGAGGACCGGTTTAGGCTGTACCCAAAGTGGGCATACACATAATAGGTGAAGCCGGAGCAGTCAAAGGTGTCCGGCCCTGCGGTGCCGTAGACGTAGGGGTAACCCACATACTGCAGGGCGAAGTCCACGATCTGCTGGGCCAGGGGGTTGGTGGACGAATTGCCCCCGTTGCCGCCGTCGGGTTTGGAGACGGAGTCCTTGTCCTCCACGGTGACAAACTCCTCTGCGTCGTCAAGGACGGAGAGATGTCCGTGATCTTCTCGTTGCCATCGGGATGCACATCAGCCCCTATGAGAAGGGGAACATCTTCAACAAGGACCCCATGCGCCAGCGCCGTCTGCTGATGCACAAGCGGGAGATCCTGCGTCTTTTTGCCAAAGTCAAGCAGGACGGCTACGCCCTGGTCCCCCTGTCCATCTACTTCCGGGGCCCCACGGGTGAAGCTGGAGGTGGGCCTGGCCAAGGGCAAAGAAGCTCTATGACAAGCGTGACCCGCCGCAGCGCGGGACGCCAAGCGGGAGATGGACCGGGGGCTATCAAGAGCCGAAACCGATGACCCCCTCCGTGGGGATAAGAAAGGATATGATCCCAGTGAGCAATCCCATCATCACCATTGAAATGGAAAATGGCGGCGTTATCAAGGCGGACTCTACCCCGAGATTGCGCCCAACACCGTGAACAACTTCATCCACCTGATCCAGAAGGGATTTTTATGACGGCCCGATCTTCCACCGGGTCATCCCTGGCTTCATGATCCAGGGGGGTGCCCTGACGGCGCGGCATGGGCGGCCCCGGCTGGCAGATCAAGGGGAATTCACCAAAACCGCTTCCCCAATGACCTGAAGCACGACCGGGGCGTGCTGTCCATGGCCCGGGCCATGGATCCCGACTCCGCCGGCAGCCAGTTCTTCATCATGGTGGACAGGGCATTTGGACGGCCAGTACGCCTCCTTCGGCAAGGTCATCGAGGGCATGGACGTGGTGGCCGACGCCATTGTCTCCGCCAAGCGGGACTGGAATGACAAGCCCCGTGACCCCAGCGCATGAAGCGGGTCACGGTGGAGACCTTCGGCGTGGATTATCCCGAGCCGGAGAAGTGCTGAAGCCTGCGGGGCGGAATGCCCCGCAGGGTTAAAATCTATCGCCCGGCGGCAGCCGCCATCCAAGCGGAGCCCGGGCGGGGCCGGTTCCAGGGAGCCAGCCTTTCGCCGCCAGGCGGAAACGGGCGAGCAGACTTTGACGACAGGGGGCGTACCGGTTTCGACGGGGACGCGGAAGCAGGAATAGCGGGCGGTGGTGTCTGACCACCTTAAAACGGGCAACTTATAAATTAAAGAACAACGACAACGAAGTTCTTGCCGCTGCTTAATTAAGCGGCTGTCTCCCCGGAAGGACCACGGCCGGGCTAGGGCATGATCTTAGTGGTGCACGTGACCGGGGTAAGCTTTGCCCCCGGCATGACCCATGAAGCTACCAACCCCATGCGGCATGACGGTTTGCGGCATGGCGCGGGAATAAAAACAACCGTCTGCGCCCGGAGAAAGTCCTGTTGAAGCGCTTTCGGACGGGAGTTCAACTCTCCCCACCTCCACCAGATGGACATTACACGAACACCTACTTTTTAAAGGCGGCTTTGCCGTGAGGGTGTGGTTGTGATGATAAAGAACAAAAAAGAAGAGAGTGGCAAGTGCCACTCTCTTTTTACTATTTTTAGCGGATTATGTATTATTTGGTCGAGATAAATGGTTGTCGTAGACGTTGTACAGCGCCATGGCGGCAATCAAAAGAAGTAGGAATAGAGGAATTATCCTCCGTTTCTTCGGTTTCATGCTACACCATCCTCCCATATACACGCCCCCTCACGCCCCGCCATGCCCCGTGCGCTGGCAAAGCCCCACCCACTGGCAATTGCCGCAGATGGCCTGAAAGACTGCCGTGTCCAAGATCCGTTGGCGGGCTTTGCGGGCCAGTTCGTGCCAGGGGCGGTTTCCTCAGGGTCAGGCCGCAGTGTTGGAGGACGGCCGCATCCATCCCGGCGACTTTTTTCCAACGAGGTGCAGGTGCCGCTGTGGTTGTTGGGACACCGTTGGCAAAGATCGTCACACCCTTGGGTCACCGTGATTTCGGTCTGGGGATGGGATTTCAGGGCCGAGACAATGGATGTCATGTGCTGGGTAAAGGGTTCGTCGTAGCCGTGCCCTGTAAACTTCTGGATACACAGGAGGTGGTGCGGCCGCAACTGCATGGCGGAGACTCCTTTCTTTTGCCAATCATAGAGGGAACGGGGAAAACCGTCGATCCGTGTCACCCCCTCCCTCCCAGGGCATAGACTGGGATGAGGCGTTGCCTCAGAAGGAGGTAATACGAATGGGGATTACAAACTCGAACAAAGTCATCAACCAGGAACGGATTGACTGCGATGGGTCTTTGCGGGTGACCCTGGCCCCTCACTGCGGCCCCGGATATCATCACCAACCCCACAGACATTGCGCTGGTGCTGGACCGCTCTGGGAGCATGACCGGTACCCCCCTGGCCAACATGAAGACCGGGGCAAAGACCTTTATCGATATCATTTCTCAATCCACCGGAGGCCAGCCCTCGGGGAGATCGGCTCTGGCGACCACATTGGCATCGTCAGTTTTGCCAACACTGCCATGCAGAACACCCAAATGATCACCTCGGTGGATGCTCTGAAGAACGCGGTGGATGCCCTGGTGGCTGGGGGCGGCACCAACCACGCGGATGCCTTCGACAAAGCCGTTGGGCTCTTTGACCCCAACTCCAGCAACGCGAAGGTCATCGTGATGTTCACCGATGGCAAGACCACCGCCGGCGCCCCCCTGCCCCGGTGGCGCCGCAGCCCGGGCCCAGGGCATCGTCATCTACTGCATCGGCCTGCTGGGCTCTGACGGGGTGGATGTCAATGCTCTCAACGACTGGGCCACAGAGCCCGATGCCACCCATGTGGCAGTGACGCCGGACGCCGCCGAACTGGAGGAGCTCTTCGCGGAGCTGGCGGCCAATATCTCCAAGACTGGTGCCACCAACATCGTCATTGACGAGGTGCTCAACGCAGACTTTGCCATCACCAGCATTTCCACCCCCTCCGCCGGCAGCGCCACCATGCTCAATGCCACCTCCTCCGGTGGACCATTCCGGCCCTGGGGGTGACCGACTCGGAGAGCGCCACCCTGGAGTTCTTCATCCACCACGTCGGACAGAATCCCGGCACCAAGGCGGTCAATGCCTCCATCACCTACAGCGACACGGAGGGGAACGTGGTGGACTTCCCCGACCCCCACCGTCTCTGTGGAGAGCGATGTGGTGGTCAATCCTGGGGAGTGCACCGTGCCGGAAGACCTCACAGTGACTGGGTGCGAAGATGCGGTGGTGGTGGACATGGGCAATGTCTATCTGGAGTCCCTGGGCCGCATCATCCAGATGGATGTGACCATCAAGAATGTATGCCCTGGCAAGCGGGTGGCCTTGGCCGCCATTCTCACTGAGGTGGACGAAAATGGAATGGAGTATCAGCGCGGGACCAAGGTCATGACCATCCCGGCCCATAACTTCCCCACCTGCCGCGATGTGCTGGTCAAGTGCATCAAATTCGTCGTGCCGGAGGATCTGGACGTGTCTGGCGGTTCTCCCCAGGCCATGTGCAACGACCGCAACTTCAAGGCCCGGTTCATCGCCCACAACATCGACAGCGACTTCCGCTGCTGTGAGTCTGTGGTAACGGTGTAAGCACAGGAAGGGCCTGCCCTTTCCCACCGCCCCACGGCGGTGGTACATAGGGACATGGTTTTTCTGGGAAGGTAACACTCCGCCGAAAGGACAGGAAAGCTGGGGGCCAAGTGCCGTTATTCCGGTTCCTTCATTTTGGTCTCCACCACCACGCAGGCCAGGATGATCCCCGCCCCTACCAGACCGGCGGTAGACAGCCGCTCCCCTAAGAGGAAGTAGGAGAAGGTCGCGGTCATCACCGGGCAGGTGCACTGGAGGAGGGCCACCGTCCGGGAGGACAGGCCCCCCAAGGCGGCGTTTTGCAGCAGATAGCCTGCCACGGTGCAGCCCAAGGCCAGGTAGAAGATGGTGGCCCAGATGGTGGGGGTGGCCGCCGCCAGGTGGACCCCGCCGTCCAGAAACAGGGCGCAAAGGGGCTGCCATCCCCAGGGAGGCGGTGGTCTGCAGGGCGGTGAGGGTGAGGGGATCCACCCGGTTCAGGGCCTTCTCCCAAAGATCAAAGACCCCGCCAGCAGCAGGGGGCGGAGAGGAGGGAGAACAGTTCCCCCACCCAAAGCCAGACAGGCCCCCTGGCCGCAGAGGAGGTAGAGCCCCAGAATCACCACCAGCTGGACGGGGATGTGCTGCTTCCCCATCCTGCGCCGGTAGACGGCCAGGGCCAACAGGGGGTCATCACCGTGGACAGGGAACGGAGAAAGGCCACCGAGGTGGCGGCGGTGAGCTCCAAGGCAATGTTGTTGGCCACATAGGCCCCGCCCATACACAGGCTGGGCAGCATCCAATCTTTGGGGGAGCAGGCCCGGAGCGCCTGGGAGATCCTCCGGCCAAAGAGCAGCAGTAGTAAGACCAGGGCAATGCCATACCGGGCGGTGAGCAGGGAGTAGACCGGCAACGCACCTCATAGGCGGATTTGGAGATGGGGTCCCCAAACCCGTAGAGGAGGCTCTGTAGGAGGATGAACCCGATGGGCGGCCACCGCAGGGAGATGCCCTTTCTTCAAGGGCAGCTGGGGCGTGGGAGAGGAGGGGGTGGGCATGGCGGTCACCTCGTAGCCAATAAAATCACCGGCAGAGCCGGACAAGTTCCCTCATTATACTACACCACGGCAGACACTGGCAAGGTCTTTCCAGGGCCGCCCCGGTGGGGGAGGCTGGCGTGGGTTCCCCGGAGAATCTGCTGGATCCTGCCCCAGCGTTCCATGGTTCAGAGGGAACGGGGCGTTTGGTCCTGGAAGGTCCCGTGGCCGGAAAATCTTCGCAGTTTGTTCGCAAAATCTTTAAGTACAATTAAAGAAGCCTTGCTATCCTAAAGAAAATTCCGGCGGGGGCACCCGCCGGGGGATCAGAAGGAGGCGATGGCATGCGGCTGCTGTTAGCGGAAGATGAGAAGTCCCTCTCCCGGGCAGTGACGGTGCTGCTTTGCGGAAGAGCAACTATGAGGTGGATTCGGTGTACGACGGGGAGGAGGCCTTGGCCTACCTCAGTTCCGGCAACTACGATGGGGCCATCCTGGACATTATGATGCCCAAGGTGGATGGGATCAGGTCCTCCGCCAGCTGCGGGGGCAGGGGGAGCCGGCCGGTCCTTTCTCCTCACTGCCAAGGCGGAGGTGGACGACAAGGTGCTGGGCCTGGACAGCGGGGCCAACGACTACCTCACCAAGCCCTTCGCCAGCCAGGAGCTGTTGGCCCGGATCGGGCCATGACCCTGGGAGCAGACGGCCCAGACCACCTCCCAACTCCACGTGGGGAATGTTACGCTGGACCGGGCCACTTTTGAACTGTCCACCCCGTCAGGGAGCCTTCGGCTGGCCAACAAGGAGTTTCAGATGCTGGAACTGCTCATGTGCAACCCCGGAACCTGATCTCCACCGAACGGTTCCTGGAAAAGATCTGGGGATATGACAACGAGGCGGAGATCAACGTGGTGTGGGTGTACATCTCCTACCTGCGGAAAAAGCTGGCGGCCCTCCACAGCAATGTGCAGATCAAGGCCCGGCGGAACGTCGGCTATTCCCTGGAGGAGATTTCATGATCCGGACCCTCCGCACCCGGCTGGTGGCGGCGGCCATGCTCTCCCCTGCTGGTGGTGCTCACGGTGATTCTGGGGTCATTCTCCTGGGCAGTTACCGGGGGATTGTCTCCGACGCGGACCGTATTTTGGACCTGCTGGCCGAGGGGAGGGGACCTTTCCCTACCCCTGCCGGCGGATTTCAACTGGGAGGAGGAGGGCCCCCGCCGCCGCCCCCGGAGCTGGGGTATGAGATCCGTTACTTCTCCGTCCTTCTGGACGAGAGCGGCAACGTGGCCACCACCGACTTGGGGCAGATTGCCGCTGTGGACCAGGAGACGGCGGAGGCCTATGCCCAACAGGTGCGGGCCCAGGGGCATACCCGGGGGTTTCTCCAGGACTACCGGTATTTGACCGCCCAGGAGGGGGACCAGACCCGGGTCATTTTCTGGACTACAGCGGCTACCTGTTCACCTTCCGATCCACGATGTTTACAGGGCTTTGGGTGTCGGCGGTGGGGCTGCTGGCAGTGTTTCTCCTGCTGCTCCTCCTCTCCCGGCGGATCATCCGCCCCATTCTGGAGAGCTATGAAAAGCAAGAAGCGGTTCATCACCGACGCCGGCCACGAGCTGAAAACCCCCATCGCCATCATCCAGGCGGACACCGATGTGCTGACCCTGGAGACCGGGGAGGGCAATGAGTGGATCGATGACATCCAGCACCAGGTCCGGCGGCTGTCCACCCTCACCAACGACCTCATCTACCTCTCCCGGATGGAGAAGCCCCAGCGGCAGACCGCCTTCCTCCCCTGCCCTTCTCGGACCTGGTGGCGGGGACCGCCCAGTCCTTCCAGGCCGTGGCCAAGAGCCAGGGAAAAACCTTCTCCCTGCGCATCCAGCCCACCCTCACCCTGGTGGGGGGAGGAGAAGAGCCTGGGACAGCTGGTGTCCATCCTGCTGGACAACGCCCTGAAGTATTCCCCGCCGGGGGGCAGATTACGGTAACCCTGGCCCGGCAGGGGAAGTCTCTCCTCCTCACCGTGGCCAACACCGCCCAAACCCTGAGCAAGGAGCTGTTGGAGAATATGTTCGACCGGTTCTACCGGGGGACAAGGCCCGCAGTTCCGAGCAGGGGGCTATGGCATCGGCCTGTCCATCGCCAAGGCGGTGGTACAGAGCCACAAAGGGAAAATCTCCGCCGCGCGGGGGATCAACTGGTGATGACCGTGGTGCTGCCCGCGGGGTAACCCCATGACCCCCGCCCCATCCTGGGGCAGAGGAACCAACCGTCCTGTCTTTGCAATGGGCCCGGGAAACCGGGTCCCCTGTGAAAGGAGTCAAACCCATGACCGCGAAAGAATTCTATGGCACCGACTGGAAAACCATGGACCAAGCCAGAAACCAAGTGCTTCAGGCTATCCGGGCTGGACAGAGACGTCCCCGGCGGCCTGGGCGGTGCTCTACACCACCTCTCGGATCAAATCGCCGGAGAGTGCCTGCCGGAAGCTGCGGCGGCAGGGGCCTGCCGGCCACGGCCCAGGCGGCCCTGACCCGGATCCGAGACGCGGTGGGGGTGCGGGTGATCTGCGCCTTCCAGGACGATGTGTACCAGATGGCCCAGTATTTGGAGGAGCGGCCGGGTTTGCCGTCCTCCAGACCAAGGATTACATCTCCCGCCCGAAGGAAAACGGCTACCGCAGTTACCACCTGATCCTGGGCATTCTGGACGGCCCGGGGAAGGGGATGACGGTGGAGGTCCAGCCGCGCACCATCGCCATCGACTGCTGGGCCAGCTTGGAGCACCAGATCAAGTACAAGCGGCGGGTGCCCCATGAACACCTGGTCGGGAGGAACTCAAGCGCTACGCCGACGAGATCGCCTCGGTGGACCTGTCCATGGAGACCATCCGGGAGCTGCTCAACGGGGCCTGAGCCCGCGGCAGAAAGAACCCCCGGCGAGGAAACCCTTCCTCGCCGGGGGGGGTTGGATATGGGACCGTTTGGGCCAAAGCAGCCGGCGGCCGGGACGCCCCCTCATAGGGAGAGCTGGCCGGGGAGGGCCTTCTTGGCCAGAAAACTTTTCTGGGCGCCCTGGGTGATGGAATCCCCCGGCCGGAGGTGGCCCAGCGGCAGGGGAGGCGGGGTCGTGGTACCGGTAGTTCTCCCGGGCCTTTTGTGGGGTTTTGTTGGCGTAGCAGTATTTGCAGCCGTTGAGGCAGGTGTCATAGGCCCCCAGGTCCCGGCTTTCCATGCAGTGGCAGCCTTGGCGCATCCCCCTTGTGTTTTAAAGGCTTAAAGGTCAGGCCGTTGGCCCGGCCCAGGATGTCTAAGGTCATGTAGCCGGAGGGTGGATGCCGTAGCGGGTGTAGTCCCCATTGGTGCCGCAGGTTTGCAGGAGAAGGCCCTTCTCCTGGGCGATGGCCCCCAGCCCCTGGGCCAGGGCCTCCCGGTCCTCCGGGGGTCAGGGGAGGAGCTCCGGCATGTTGGTCTCCAGCTTTTTGTAGCGCTCCACGAAGCTGAAGATGCAGCGGTCCACGTAAGGGGTCAGGGTTTCCGCCATGCGGGCGAAGGTGTCCAGGTGGCGCTGGATGGTGTAGGTTTCGGTCAGCAAAACGGGGTCATACCGCCAGGCCAGGCGCTGCCGCCCCACCTGGCGGGACAGCTGGAGCAGGGTCTCCATGCTGGTTTCAGGGAGGGACGCCGGGCTCGATGTCCCTGCCGTAGGCGGTGATGGTGTAGTAAAAATAGGTGGGGAACCGGTCTGTGATCTCGTGGAGCCGGGGCAGGATGGGGGCGTAATTTTTCGAGCAGAACACCACGCAGTCCACCTGCTCCGGGGTCAGCTCGTACCGGGTCACCTTGTGGGGAAGAGGGGGTTGCGGGAGAGCACATACCCCTCTTGGAAGCGGGCAGCAGCCAGTCTGTGTAGTACTGGACGGTGTCGGTCCGTCCGCCGGTGTTGAGAATCATGCCTCGGCCTCCTCCCGTTCCTGCTGGACCAACCGGGTGAGGTGCTGGGTAAAGGTCCGGGACAGGGCGATCAGCCGCTGTTGTTCCTCCGCAGAGAGCAGGGACATGGCGGTGTCCTCCGCCCAGGTGATGTGGCGGACGACCGCCCCGTAGCAGGCCCGCCCGCCGGGGTCATCCGGATGGTTTTGTTCCGCTTGTCGGATGGGACTTCGGCGGTGGTGACGTGGGCCGCGGCCAGCAGGTGGCGGACAATCTGGTTCACGGTCTGTTTGGACTGCAGGGTCCGGCGGCAGATCTCCGTCTGGGTCATGCCCTCCGGGGCATAGTAGAGGACGTTCACCACCAGCAGGGTCTTCAGCGACAGGCCGTGGCGTTTGGCGTAGGCGTCGTACAGGGCGAATTGAGTGTCCCGGAACTGGCAGTATCGATAGGCGTTCTTGCGGGCTTCCTGGGTCATGCGTCCCTCCAATGGTCAATTTTTGGATGGTCAAATTACGGACGAATAGAACGATACCACACGTACCTTTTTCCTGTCAAGGGAGAGGCAGACGGAGAAAGGGCGCCTGGCCGCTGGGCCAGGCGCCCTGTGTTTGGGGAGAGGGCAGTTATTGCTTCCGCCGCCGCGGCACCGCCCACACGATCAGGCACACAACCCCGGCCAGCACCAGCCCCAGGATGAGGAGGAGCATCACATTGGCGTTGATCACCGCACTGTCGCTCCAGTTGGTCAGGTCAAAGGGAGGCGAAGGGTATAGGGCTGGCCGCTGATCCAGCCGGAGGCCAGCATCACTCGGTCTAAGGCGAAGGGGCCAGCCAGATCCACAGACCGGTCCACACCAGCCCCAGGCCCACCCGGCACCACCGGCTGCCCGGGGAGGTACCGCACCGCCCCAGCCATCCCCAGGGGAGGGCGAGGCACAGCAGGGCGGTGGGCGGCATGGGCAGGGGAAGTCCCCGTTCCGCCCCTCCCAGGCCAGGCCGATGAGGAGGAGCAGGGTCTCGCAGGCGAAGTACACCAGGGCCTTGTGCCGCCGCCAGCCGGCGGGGGGAGGGGGCTGCCGCGGCAGGGGCGGCAGGAAGGCCCCCCGCCCCGAAGAGGATCAGACCACGGCGCTGACGAACCAGGTGCCGCCGCTGACCAAGCAGGCCGCCCCCAGCAGGGCGAACAGGAGGAGCAGCTCAATGCCCACATACAGGGAGGCCTTCCGGTGGGCCAACCCCTCCGGCAGGGAAGGGACCGCGGCACCAGGGGCAGAAAGGCCAGCCCCAAGCCAAAGAGGGTTCCCATGGCCGCCACGGGGAACCAGTCCCCGCCGGTGTACAGGCAGCAGGCCCCCAAAGGAGCACCAGGCAGCCGGTAAAGCCCCCAAAGCTGGCCGCCCCCGCTTCCCCTCCGGCACAAAGGTGGGCAGAAGGGTGAGGGAGGCCACCATGGCCTCGGCCAGCAGGGCGATCCAGAACCAGGTGAGGCTGTGGGCTGCTGAGGAGGTTCCCCAGCAGGCGGCCGAAGGTGATGCCGCCGTAGAGAATGTATTGGACCAGCCGGTAGTTCCGGGTGAGGCGGAGGTACTTCTTGGCCAGCTGCTCTGCCCGGCGGCCCTCCACGTCCTCGCTGGCGGAGAGGAGTTCCTTCTCACTGCATTCCAGGACCTGGCAGATGCTCTGGAGCAGGGTGATGTCCGGGTAGGCCAGGCCCCGCTCCCCCACTTGCTCACGGCGGAGTCGGTGACGAAGAGGCGCTGGGCCAGCTCCTTCTGGGTCAAGCCCAGTTCTTTGCGGCGCTGCCCCAGGAAGGCCCCAAAGGATTTCTTGTTTTCCATGGTTTCCACACTCCTTGCTTGAATGTGCCTTGCAAGACAGGTACAGGGTAGTCCAACCGGCGGGGAAAAGTCAAGGGGTGGGGGTGAATTTGCCACTCGACCGTTGGGAAAGTCCTTGGGGCCCAAGGGATTGCGGGAAAAGAAGGGCAGGAACGGGGAGCGCCCTTTCCGCCCCGAATGAAGGTCCCCCACCCAGTTTCGGGTGGGGGATCTTCGGCGCAGGCCGGGATCTGCGGGGGCAGAGAGGAAGCGCCCTCACCCCACCGCCCGGCGGAACAGGGTATACGTGGCGGCGTAGTAGGCGGCCAAGAGCAGCAACAGGATGGCGGCGATGGCCCCCACCTGGGGCAGGAGCACGGAAAAGCCCAGATAGGCGGTGATCTCCGTGGAGATGGTGGCGAAGAAGAAGGGCACCACCACCAGGGCGAAGCAGGCCGCCACCCCCACCGGCAGGCCGAACCAGAAGGCCAGCTGCCGGGTGATGAGGCGGTGCAGGTCCCGCTCCTCCACCCCCAGCTTCCGGAGGACCCCGAAGCGGTACCGGTCTTTGCCGGGCATCCCACAGGCGCTGGAGGGAGAGGATGGTAAAGCAGGTGACCATCAGCACCACTGCCCCGTAGGTCATCAGGGTGCGCAGGAGGAAGGTGGAGGCGGTGGACTCGTTCACCTGCTCCGTGCTGGTGCGGATGGTGTACCGGGGCTGGCCCTCCATGCTGTCCTCCGAGTAGGTCTGCCGGAAGGCGGTGGACAGGTCCCGGGCATCGGCGTAGGGGATGGGCTCCGTGGTGGTGAGGTACCGGTTGGTCATCACCGGCATCAGGGGCCTGGCAGACTTCGTCGGGGAGGATGTACACCAGGTCGGTGTAGTCGTTGTAGAGGGTCTCCCCCAGGGCATCGGTATAGGCGGGGGTGCCGGCGGCCAGGGTGAGGGTCCCCCCGTCGGTGTCCAGGGTGGGGTGGCCGGCCAGGAAGGCGGCCCGGTCCTCCTCCCCGGCGGTGGCCCGCCACTGGGTGGTGAAGGTGCCGGGGGCCAGGGTGATGGGGTCGTACCCCCCGCCATCGCCCGGATGGCGTTGTAGTCTGACAGGGCCATGGCCACCGGAGGGAAGCTGTACTTTTCCCGATGGTGGAAGGCCTCCGCCTGGGGCAGGTAGAGGAAAAAGGTGCAGTCGGCGGCCCACGGAGATCTCCCGCCCGCCAGGAACTGGGTCACCAGGTCGTACCCCTCCAGGGGCAGGTCGGCGGGGTCGTACACCTGGTTGTAGTCCGAACTGACCTGTACGTCGTACATGGACCGGCTGGCCAGGTAACCCTCTGCCCACCCCGCCAGGGCGGGGTGGCCAGGAAGCAGAACAGGGACAGCAGTAGGGTCAGGCAGATGAGGGCCATGGACTTGCTGGTGGAGCGGAGCTGGGAGAGGATCTGCCCGAAGAAGAACAGGTTCTCCCCCGTGTACTTGTGGGCAGGGGAACAGGCCTTCCAGGCGGCAACCCACCGGGCGCACAGGTAGAACAGGGCGCAGATGAGGAAGACCACATCCCCCACCAGGAAGGTGAGGTAGAGGTTCAGGTTCTCCCGCCGAGAGGGCAGGAAGTAAGCGCTTCGGAAGGAGGGGTGAGGGCGGCAAACAGGCCGCACCCCACGGCGATGGCCATCAGGTACCCCAGCGCCGGGGAAAGCCCCAGGCCTTCCGCCGCACCAGCCACACCAGGCTGCCTGCCACCCCTGCCAGGGGAGCAGGGCGTTGGCCCAGTACAGCACCCGCCCGGGCAAGGGGAGGCGGGGGTCGTCGTACAGGGTGATCAGCCACACCCCCATGGCTCCCATCCCCACCAGGGCCAGGAGGTAGAGGACGGTGACCACCGGCATCCACCGGCCGCGCTTCAGGTCCCCCCTCGTTGCGCCGGGTGGCCTGGAGCATGTCCAGCAGAGGCATCCGCCGGACGGACCGGACGTGAAACAGCCCCGTCACCAGGAAGCTCACCGCGAAAAAGGCCAGGGTAAGGCCCACCGTGTCCGGATAGAGGGAGAAGGTCAGCTGGAAGGGCTGGCCGTAACTGGCCAGCAGCAGGGCGGTGATGAACTGGGGAGGACCACCCCAGGAGGATCCCCAGCCCCAGGGCCAGCAGGCTGACGCAGAAGGTCTCGGCGAAGAAGAGCCAGGCCATGGTGCGGCTCTCCATCCCCAGCACCCCTTGGATGGCCAGGGTGGGCTGCTTCTGCCGGAGCATGTACCGGTTGACGTAGCGGATGAGGAACCACAGCAGCAACGCCACCTTCATCCCGTCGCTGAGGAAGGTGAGGTCAAACTCCGCCCCGATGTCCGGGTGGTAGTGGCGGCTGGAGATGGATAGGAAGGCGTAGAACAGCCCCACGCACAGGGTGAGGGTCACCAGGTAGATGAGGTAGTCCCCACGGACCGCCGGTGCAGGACCAGTTTAGTGTACATCTGTGGTCCCCCCTCCCATCATGGTGAGGACTTGGAGGATCTTGTCAAAGAACCCCTTGCGGCTGTCCGTGCCCCGGCGCAGCTCCGAGAAGATGGCCCCGTCCCGGAGGAAGAGGATCCGTTGGGCATAGCTGGCGGAGAAGGCGTCGTGGGTCACCATGAGGATGGTGGCCCCCAGCTGGCGGTGCATGTCCTCCAGGGTGGCCAGGAGCATCTGGGCCGAGTGGCTGTCCAGGGCGCCGGTGGGTTCGTCGGCCAGGACCAGTTTGGGGTGGTTGATGATGGCCCGGGCGCAGGCGCACCGCTGCTTCTGCCCGCCGGAGACCTGATAGGGGTACTTGTCCAAAATGTCCCCGATGTTCAGGGTGTTGGCCATGGCCTGGACCTGGGGGGGTCGATGGCCTGGGGGGCTGTGCGGCGGATGGTGAGGGCCAGGGCGATGTTCTCCCCCGATGGTGAGGGTGTCCAGGAGGTTAAAGTCCTGGAAGATGAAGCCCAGGTTCTCCCGGCGGAACTTGGCCAGCTCCTTGGGCCGCGGCCGGGTGATGTCCTGCCCATCCAGGCGGATGGCGCCGGCACTCACCGTGTCGATGGTGGATATGCAGTTGAGCAGGGTGGTCTTGCCGGAGCCGGAGGCCCCCATGATCCCCAGGAACTCACCCTCCGCAACGGAAAAGCTGATGTCGTCGATGGCGCGGGTCACCCCGCCGCCGTTGCCGTAGATTTTTGGATGTGTTCCAGTTGCAGCAATGGTTTCATGGAAAATCACCTCACAAGTAGTCTACGGCAAGGGGCGGGGGTTGGTATCTTCTTTTCTTACGAAGTTCTTACAGAATGGTAAGAATTGGCCTCAGTCCCCCTGGACCTGGTGGATGAAGTCGTTGACCCGGAAGGTGAGGGTCATGGTGGTCCCCTCCGGGGAGGACTGGGCGGCCAGGCCGATGTCCAGCCGCCGGCACAGCCGCTGGCAGAGGTAGAGGCCCAGGCCGGTGGCGTTCTGGGCGGCCTGCCGCCCGTTTTGGCCGGTGAAGCCCTTGTCAAAGATCCGGGGCAGGTCCTCCGGGGAATGCCGATGCCGTTGTCCCGAGAGGAGAGGGTGACCGCCCCGCCCCCGGGCGGCGGAGAAGGTGAGCACCAGGGGGCGCTGGGGGTGGCGGTACTTCACCCCGTTGGTGATCAGCTGGCCCAGGATGAAGCACAGCCACTTCTCGTCGGAAAAGACGGTGTCCTCGGTCTCCTCCACTTCCAGGCGGACCTGGTGCTGGAGGAGGAGGTACTTGTTCTGGGCGATGGCCCGGTGGACGGGGGGCGAAGAGGGGAGTTCCCGGATGAGGTAGTCCTTCTCCGGGTGCTCAGCGCGCGGGCATAGAAGAGGGCCTGCTCGGTGTAGTGGTCCATGGCCTCCCACAGGGGAGAAGGTCCTGGCTCAGGGGAGAGGGTGGTTTTCACACAGGAGCTTGCCGGCGGCGATGGGGGTCTTGCACTCGTGGACCCACTGCTGGATGTAGGTTTTGTACTCCTTCCGCTCCCGCTCCACGGCGCTCACCTGCTCCAGCATGGACCGGCCGGCCTGGCGGAGAAGGTGGTAGAACACCTGGTCATCCGCCCGGGTGGGGCGCGGGCATCACTTCCCCCAGCAGGTAGGCCTCCGGCAGCTGGCGGGCCAGTTCAGCAGGGCCTCCAGCTGGCGCTTCCGCAGAACGTACCCCCGCACCAGCCACAGGGCGGCGATCAGGGCCCAGAGCAGGAGGATCAGGGCCACGCTGTCCCCGTTCATGCCCCCAGCGGCAGGAGGAGGGCCAGCCCCACCATGGCGGCCAGTTGGAGCAGGATCACGGGCGGCTGCCCCCTTCCAGTACAGGGGCCGTTCATATCAGATACCCCTGGCGGTGCTTGGTCTGGATGAACCCCGTCAGGCCGATGCCCGCCAGCTTCTCCCGGATGCGGCCGATGTTGACGCTGAGGGCATTGTCGTCCACATAGACCTGGTTGTCCCACAGGTAGGACACCAGGTCCCCCGGGCGCAGATGGTCCCGGCGTGGCGGAAGAGGTAGGCCAGGATCTTGAGCTCGTTCCGGGTCAGGTCTGCGGTGGCCTCCTGGTAGGTGAGCTGGGCTGCGGTCCAGGTGGAGGTGGCCCCCCGCCAGGTGAGGGCGGGGTCCGGCTGGTGGGGGTAGGCCCGCTTCAGCAGGGCGGCGATCCGGGCCAGGAGGATGGCGGTGTGGTAGGGCTTGGTGACAAACCCGTCGCCCCCAGCAGGGAGGCTGCTGAGCTCGTCCATGTCCGAGCTGCTGCTGGTGACGAAGAGGATGGGCACGTTGGAAAAGGCCTGGATCTGGGCGCACAGGGCAAAGCCGCTCTGCCCCGGCGGCTGGATGTCCAGGAGGATCAGATGGGGCTGGCGGTCCCGGACGGTGGAGACCACCGCAGAGAAATCCGTGACGGCCTCGGCCTGGTACCCGTCCCCCTGGAGAAGGGTGACCAGCTCCCGCTGGATGGTGGGGTCGTCCTCGACGACGAGAATGCGATAGATCATGGGAAAACGCTCCTTGCAACGGATAGATTTTAAGAAAGGCTTTCTTTTTTCTTTCTTTTTCCCTAAGAATTTCCTGGTATCCTGAAAAAGCCCTGGAAACGGGCATGAGCCAGCCCACAGGCTGGCTCCGCTTCAGAAATCCATATGAAAGAGGGTGTGGCTCATGGTCAACTTATCCGGCCGGCTGTTTTGAAAAGTGACGGTGCCCGGCCTCTGCCGCTGGGAGAGGAGGCCCTGGGCGTCCAGCCGCTGGCGCAGCCTGCCGGGCGGTGCCCTTTGCGCCATCGATGATGGCCACCGGCTGGCCGAAATTCCGGGCGATGGCCCGGCGGACGAAGGGGTAGTGGGTGCACCCCAGGACGATGTAGTCCACACTGCAATAGCGAAAGGGGAGGAAGAGGTCCTGGAGGTAGCCGTCCAGCACGGGCCCGTCGAAGAGCCCGCCCTCCACCATCTCCGCCAAACCGGGGCAGGGCAGGGAGATGACGTTGGCTTCGTGGCAGAAGAAGGCGGCGGCCAGCTTCTGGTACTTGTCCTCCCGAATGGTGAGGGGGTGGCCATGACGATCACCGAGGAACTGCCCACGTCCAGGGCGGCGGGTTTCACCGCCGGCTCGATGCCGATGATGGGCAGGTCCGGGTGGGCCTGGCGGAGGAGATGGATGGCCGCGCTGGTGGCGGTGTTGCAGGCCACCACCACCGCTTTCACCCCCTGGGCCAGGAGCCGGTCCACCGCAGCGATGGTCAGGCGGCGGACCTGGGCCAGGGATTTCTCCCCATAGGGGGCGTTGGCAGAGTCCCCGAAGAAGAGGAAGTCCTCCTGGGGCAGCAGGGCGGTGCAGGCCCGCAAAGCACGCTGATCCCCCAGGCCGGAGTCAAAGACCCCGATGGCTGCTCTCGTTGTTCCACATCCGTTCCTCCTTTGGGGCGCCGGCCCGCAGGCCGCAAAGCCCGATTAGAAGTAGGAAACATTATACCACCATTTCCCGGCCTGTGCCACAGGATTTTTCGGGAAGGCGGGGCCTCTGGGGGCGCAAAAAGGCGGGCAGAGGCATACAGTGGGGTGAGGCACTTCGCCCCCATCAGATCGTCCCGCCATCCTGGCGGAGAAAGGAAGCACTATGAAGCGATACCAATGCGGTGACTTTGGCGTGCCCGGCCGCCGGCCCTGGGGCCCTCCCGGCTGCCGCCCGCCTGCCTGCCCACCGCCCTGTCAGCCTACGTGTCCGCCTGTTGTGCCGGAGCCCTGCCCGCCCCAGCCCTGCCCCTGCCCCCGCAGAATCCCTGCGTCTCTGGGTGTGTACCCACGCCCTGGGTGCTGGGCGGGTGCTACCAGGCCGGGCAGCTGGTGACCTACAACGGCTACCTCTATGTGGCAAACGTCGACAACGCCGCCGGGGTTCCGGGGAGTCGGCAGACTTTACCCTGCTGTCCACCCTGCGGCCGGTGGGCCCCACCGGACCTGCCGGCCCCGTCGGCCCCACGGGGCCCACCGGCCCTGCCGGACAGCCCGGCGCACCCGGCCAAACCGGCCTTCCCGGCGCGACGGGCCCCACGGGCCCCACGGAAGCCCAAACAGATGGACAACGGCCCGGAAAAACGGGGAAACTTGGGAGAATTTGGTGCGCTTTTTGATGCAGAACATCCCGTACAATATACAAACTGTGTAAGCGTTTTTTGTACCATGGCTGGAGCAGAATTTTCTGGTGGATGACGGGTAGGTGGTATCGGTGAAACAGGTCATCGCTTGGTTCCTTGTGTTCATGATTCTCTTCTCCTCGGCGTCCCTTTTGCGGGACCCGGGCCAGCAGGAGTGGGAGAACCCTTATATCGATGTGACCCAGGATATGTGGAGCTACCAGTACATCACCGAGCTGAACAAGGCAGGGGTGTGCCCTCTGGGGACAACTTCCATGGACAGGAGGAGGAGACCCGGGGCAACCTGGTCCTCTACCTATATAATATGGACAACGGCGTCTTTGCCGACCGGAAGAAGCGGCGGGAGAAGGAGCAGGGCAAACCCCAGGCCGACCCGGCCAGCTTCTCCGATGTGGCGGAGGACAACCCCTACTACGACGCCGTCTACTGGGCCTATGGAAACGGCCTGGTGGGGGTACCACCGATACGGAGTTCTCCCCGGACCACTCCCCTGACCCGGGAGCAGGTGTGCACCATTCTGACCCGGTTTGCTGCCCTGGAGGGGATCTCCTGATCCAGGCGGTGGAGCCGGAGCAGTTCAAAGACTCCCTGGAGATTTCCAACTATGCCCGCGGCAGGGGTCACCGCCTGCCAGATGGCAGGGGTGGTCAAGGGGTATGAGGACAACTTCTTCTACCCCCAAAACACCATGACCAAAGAGGAGTGTGCCGCAGTGGTCTACCGGGTCATGGTGGCCGCCGATATGACAGCCCCGGAGGGAGCAGCCTGGTGGACCTCACCCCGGGAGCTTACGACAGCCTCTACGACGAATATAAGGACATCACCTTTACCGCCCTGGTGCCCGCCTCCGAGGAGGAGGGCCCACCGCCTTCTTTGACCAGGCGGTGTTCATCGGAGAACTCCATCTCCATGACCTTGGAGTCCTACTGCGCTGCCAGTGGAGCCCTGGGCGGGGCCAAGTTCCTGTGCGCCGGCTCCATGAGCCCCACCAACATGCTCACCGGCAAGATCCTGCCCGGAGTACCCCAAGGGGTCCGGGCAGAAGCCCGCCATCGAGGACAGCGTGGCCGCCACGGGGCCAAAGTGGTCTACATCATGCTGGGCATGGATAACATTGCCCTATGGCATCGAGGCGGGCCACCAACGATTACCTGACCATCATCAACAACATTGTAAGCAAAAACCCTGACGTGCAGATTGTGATCCAGTCGGTGACACCCATGACGGAAACCAGCACCAGTACTTCGGAGAAGCTGAACAATGACCAGATCAACGCCTTCAACGCCAAGATGCAGGAATACTGCCAGGAGAACCGGTGGTATTACCTGAACGTGGCCGAGGTGTTCAAAGACGAGAATGGCTATCTGAAATTGGAGTATTGCGGCGACCGCAACAGTATGGGGATGCACTTTACCCTATGATGGGGCCAAGGTGTGGGTCAACTATCTGAAGACCCACATTCCCGAGGATCTTCTGTAACCGTCGGAAAGGAGATCGCGCATGAGACGACAGGCAGCCCCCTGTTTCTCACCTTTCTATTCCTACTGTCCCTGACCCCTGGCCGCCTGCGGCCAGAATCCAACCGATACGCCCCCCGCCGAGGAGACCCTGCTGGTGGACGGGGGAGAGCGGCGCCCGGAGGACGCCCAGGACCCCCTGCCTTTGACCCCCTGGTCCCTGCCAGCGAGGCAGTGGCCGCCCAGTGGTTCGACGAGGTGGCGTTTGTGGGGGACTCTGTGTCCGTTATGCTGGAGCAGTATAACAGCAGTGCTTTGCGGCACTGGGCAAAGCCACCTTCCTCTGCTCGGTGAGTTTGAGCCAGCAGAACGCCCTGTCCTACGATACCAGCGCCTGCCGGAGTACCCCCAAAGGGGTCTGGCCAGCACCCCAAGCTGGAGGATGCCATTGCCGCCGCCGGCGCCAAGAGGGTTTACCTCATGCTGGGCATGAATTGTATCGCCGGAGGTGTTGACAGAGCATGTCAGGATTTGGTAACATTAGTGGGACGCATTCAGGCCAAGTCCCCGGATACCGCCATCCTGATCCAGTCTGTCACCCCTATGACGGCAGACAGCCCCCGGGCAGACGATGCCCTGAACAACACCACCATCCAGACCTTTAACCAGCAGATGCAGACCCTCTGCCAGGAGAAGGGATGGTACTTTGTCAACGTGGCCGAGGCCCTCTCCGATGAGAGTGGCTTCCTCCGCGCGATTTCAGCGGGGACAAGGCCATGGGCATTCACTTAAATTACAACGGCGCCAAGGCCTGGGCGGACTATCTCCTCACCCATGTGCCTCAGGCGCTGAAGTAACAATATTTTACAGGAGGATTCTTTGGAAGTATGAAACGTCTTGTATCTCTTTGCACCATGGTACTCACCCCTGACCATGGTCCCTCTCTGGCCGCCTGTGGAAACGATGACGCCAACCCCGATCAGGCCACCGACAGCACCCAGGTGCAGACCGGCGACACCACCGACAACAACCAGACCGGGGATACCCAGAGCAGTGACGTGGACCTGGCCGCCCTGCGCACCCAGATCCTCACCGACTGTGGGATCACCGACTCCGTGAACGTGGAGACCGACGCCCTGAACAACCTCTACGGCATCACCGCTGACCAGGTGGCCAGCTCTGCCAGCTTCAACGCCACGTCTGGCGCCGCCTCCCCCAGGAAGTGGTGATGATTCAGGCCGTGGATGCGTCTGCCGCTTCGGACATCGCCGCCAAGCTGGAGAGCCGCCTGAACACCATCGCCGAGACTGCGGCCTCCTATGACCCCACCAGCTTGGAGCTGGCGGAGAACTGCCCCGTGGTCACCAACGGCGTCTATGTGGGTATGTTCTTCTCCTCCCACTATGACGACATGGTCGCCGCCTTCCAGAACGCACTGGCCTAACCCACAACCCCATCCAGAGAACGAACCGACTGCCGGGCAATCTTAGACTGCCCGGCAGTCTTTACGGGAGCGAATCACAGCTATGGTTTTTTCAAGTCTGCCCTTCCTGTTCCTGTTTTTGACGGTGGTCCGCTGGTGAGCCACCTGCTGCCCTTCAAATTCCGGAACTTTTTCCTCCTGCTGGCCAACCTAGTCTTTTTATGCCTATGGCGAGCCGGTCTATGTGCTCATTATGATCGCCTCCATCCTGGTGAACTTCTTTGCCGGGGTGCTGATGGACAAGCAGCCCACCCAAAGCCGCCGCAGGGCCGTGTTGGTGGTGGGCATTGTGCTGAACCTGGCTGCCTTGGGGGTGTTTAAGTACGCGGGCCTCTTCGTGGACACGCGCGGGGATTCCCGCCTTCTCCTCCCTGCCGGAGGTGAACATCGCCCTGCCCATTGGCATCTCCTTTTACACCCTCCAGGCGGTGTCCTACCTCATCGACGTGTATTGGGATGACTGCGAGGCCTCCCACAACTTCGTGAACTTTGCCTGCTATATCTCCCTCTTCCCCAACTCATCGCCGGCCCCATCGTCCGGTATCGGGATGTCAATGAGCAGCTGGTCTCCCGCCATGAGACGCCCACCCTCTTCAACTCCGGGGTGCGCCTGTTCATGGTGGGCATGGCCAAGAAAGTTCTGCTGGCCAACCAGTTCGGGATGCTGTGGGAGAGCGTTTCCGCCGACCCGGTGGTCGCCGGGGGCCATCGGCGCCTGGGTGGGGGCCTGCGCCTACACCCTGCAGATCTACTTTGACTTTGCCGGCTACTCCGACATGGCCCGGGGCCTGGGGCGGATGCTGGGCTTTGAATTCTGCATCAACTTCAACTACCCCTACATCTCCAAGAGCGTCACAGAGTTCTGGCGGCGGTGGCACATCTCCCTGTCCACCTGGTTCCGGGACTATGTGTACATCCCCTTGGGGGCAACCGCTGCGGAAAGATCCGGCAGTGCGTCAACATCCTGGTGGTGTGGGCCCTCACCGGCTTCTGGCACGGGGCAGGGTGGAACTTCCTGTTCTGGGGGTTCTACTACGGGATCCTGCTTTGCTCATTGAAAAGCTGGTGCTGGGGAAGTATATCCGCCGCCTTCCCGCCCCGGTGCGGCACCTGTACACCATGGTGATTGTGGTCATCGGCTGGGTGTTCTTTGCCTCCCCCGGACCTCTCCACCGCCCTGGACTATCTCCAGGTGATGTTCTCCCTTCACCCCCGGGGACGGTGGGTACGGCCTCCCTGGTGATGCCCTGGCTGGGCATGGGGATCCTGGGGGTTCTGGCCTCCACTCCCCTGGCCAAAACCCTTTGGGAAAAGGTCCAGGACAAGAAGTGGATGCCTCTGGCCGAGGGGGCCCTGTGCCTGGCGGGGGCTGCTCCTGTGCACCGCCAGCCTGGTCAGCGACAGTTACAATCCCTTCCTGTATTTCCGGTTCTGAGAGGGGAACCTATTTTGGAGAAACTCAAGCAATGCTATAAGATCCTGCCCATGCTGGTCTTCCTGGTCTTTCTCGGGGTGATGGCAGTGCTCCTCTTCGCCCTGCCGGACAAGGACTACTCCCCCAATGAGAAGCGTTACCTGGCCAGTGCGCCGGAGGTGACGGTAGAGGGCATCCTCTCCGGCAAAACCCAGGAGGACCTGGAAAAGTACACCGCAGACCAGATCCCCGGCCGGGATTTCTACGTGGGGGTCAACGCCTACTGGAACCTGGCCACCGGCCGCAACGCGGCCCAGGACATCTACTACTGTGACGACGGCTACCTCATCAACGCCCCCAAGGCCATGAATGAGACAGTGTTCACCAACAACCTGACCAAGTTCGACCAGTTTGCCGCCCAGTTGGGGGTGCCTGCGGACCTGATCATGGTCCCCTCCACGGGGTACCTGATGGAGGAAGTGCCGCCCACCTTCCACGGGGCGTATGACGATGACCAGCTCTACGACCTGGCCTCCCAGCAGCCTGCAAAACCGTCCGCCTCATCGACGTGCGGGAGGATTTGAAGGAGGGCAAGGAAAACGGGCAGATCTGCTACCGCACCGACCACCACCTCACCTCTTATGGGAACTATCTCCTCTACCGCGCCTACCAAATTGCCCAGGGTGCGCCCTACCTCTCCCGGGACGCCTATGAGGTGGCCAGCTATGACGGGTTCTATGGCACCACCTGGTCGGGCGGCGGCTATTGGGGGCGTGGCCCCGGACCGGCTGGAAGTGTGGGACAGCGGCATCCAGCCCACTGTGACCCTGATAGATGGCGGGATGGAACCCCAGGTGTCCGACAGCCTCTTCTTCCCCCGCCCACTTTGGAGGAGATAGACAAGTACCCCGTCTTTCTGGACGGCAACCACAGCTTGGTGACCATCCACAATCCTGCGGCCGCCAGCGGCGCAGCGCGTCCTGGTGATCCGGGACTCCTATGCCCACTGCTTCAGCACCTTCCTGGCGGCCAACTATGAAAACGTCTACCTGGTGGACCTGCGGTACTATCGCCAGAGCCTCTCCCAATTCGTGGCGGAGCACCCGGTGGACAAGGTCCTCTACCTCTACAGGGTGGACAATTTGGTCTCCGACACCAACTCCGCCTGGCTCCAGTGACCGGCGGGAACCATCAACCTTCTCCTGCGATGCGCAGCCCGGACCCCTTTGGTCCGGGCTGCGTTTTGCGCTGGGCTTAAGAAAGGCTTAAGAATTTGGTCACGCTTTGGCTGTATTTGCAGGGTACAATAAAAAACACTTGCGGGCGGAAAGGAGCTGGTAACATGAAACGTGGTTTAGTCATCCTGGGGGCTGCTGTGTACCCTGACCCTTTCGGCCTGCGCCGGGGATCCCCAGGGGACCTTGGGGAGCTTTCCACCACCCTGGGCATCGATTTGGCCCAGGGGACGGTGCAGGAGGCGTGGGATGATCACGGGGCTTCCACGGGGACGGGGCCCGCTGGGTGGTGATCTCCTGGCTGGGACGGACCAGGCCCCGGCGTTTTCCCCAGGAGGCCGGTTGGCACGCCACCCCCTGCCGGAGGAATTGGAGGCCGTCTGGTATGGCCTCACCCGGGGAGACCGACCAGGGGGAGGAGGCGTGGGCCCCTATCTCCCCGAGGGGTGTCTGTCCCCAGGTGGAATCGGGGTACTATTTTTTTCCAGGACCGCCACAGGGAGGCGGAGGACCCCGGGGACCCCTCCAACCTCTTTCTCCCGGAATGCATATAACTTCACCGCCGCCCTCTATGACGCCGGGAGCGAGACCTTGTATTACTACGAACTGGACACCTGACCCACCGCGCCTCCGCCCGTCCCGGCGGAGGCGCCTGCCAGATGGGGGGGGAGGGTGGTATGATACCCCCAAGAAACCAAGGAGAGGAGGAGGCCTATGCGCATTTTGGCCATAGACGGGGATCCACGGGCCCTGGATTTGCTCACGGCCTGCCTTCGACAGGCCTGCCCGCAAAAGGGGAGTTCCACCCCTTTTCCAGCGGGCATAAGGCCCTGGCCTGGTTAAAGGCCACCGGGGCCGGCTTTGATGCGGCCTTTTGGGAAGTGGCCCCTGCCGGAGATGAGCGGCGTTGCCCTGGCCCGGCATTTGCAAGCCTGGTGCCCCCAGGGCAATCTGATTTTTGTCACAGAGTTCCCCAGTATATGGGGAGGCCTTTGACCTCCACGCCAGCGGATACCTCATGAAACCGGTGACGGTGCCGGAGGTCCAGCGGGAGTTGACCGACCTGCGCTACCCCGTCCAGGAGGAGCCCCCCCTGCTGCGGGTGCAGGCCTTTGGGAACTTCGAGGTGTTTTCAAGGGCAGCCGGTGCACTTCCGCCGCATGACCGGACCAGGACCTGTTCGCCTACCTCATCGACCGCCGGGGGGCAGGGAGCACCATGGGGAACTGATCTCCATCCTCTGGGAGGGGCGGCTGGACACCCCCGGGGTGCGCGGCCAGCGCGGCCTGATCACGGACCTCCGGACCACGCTACAGGCCCTGGGGCAGGAAGCGGTGATCATCAAGCGCCGGGACCTCATCGCGGTGGACCCCAAGCAGGTGGACTGCGACTACTACCGCTTCCTGGCCGGGGACCGGTCCCCAGGCAACCTGTTCAGGGGGAGTACATGAGCAACTACTCCTGGGGAGAGACCACCCTGGGCGCCCTGACCGGTGAGGACCCCTGAGGACGCATAGACAGGCCCCTGCCCCGCATAGGCTGGTCCCAAACAGGCTGCCGTCAGGCGGCCGGGGAGGGGATGCCTATGGGAAGGCACCAGGGCAGTGCCCCCCCGCCTGTGGCGGGTGGGCTTACTACATTCGCCTGTCCCGAGAGGACGGCCGGACGGAGAGCCTCAGTGTACAGAATCAACGGAAAATTCTCATGGACTACCTGAAGGAGGAGTTCCAGGGCCCCTGGGAGTTGGAAGAGATTTTCGTAGACGACGGCCTCACCGGCACCGACGACAGCCGGGAGAGTTTCCAGCGCATGATTGCCGCCGTCAAGGAGGGGGTCATCAACTGCGTGGTGTGCAAAACCCTCTCCCGGGCGTTCCGGAACTATGCCGACCAGGGGTACTTTCTGGAGGAGTTCTTCCCCCGGTACCGCACCCGGTTCATCTCCGTGGGCAACCCCAGGGTGGACAGTTTCCTGGACCCCGAGGCGGTGCAGATGGGGCTGGAAATTCCCATCAACGGCATCCTCAACGACCGGTACGCCGCCAAAACCTCGGCGGATGTCCGCCGCACCCTGGATATGAAGCGCCGGCGGGGGAGTTCATCGGCTCCTTTGCCCCCTATGGCTACGCCAAGGACCCCGCCGACCACAACCGGCTGGTCCCGGACCGAGAAGCGGCCCAGGTGGTGGAGGAGATCTTCCAGCGGTATGTCCAAGGGGAGGGAGGGGACCATCGCCCGCCAGCTCAACCACCGGGGGATCCCCAACCCCACGGCCTACAAGGCCCGGCAGGGGTCCCGCTACCGCCGGCCTGGCCCCCCTGGGGACGGGCTGTGGACGGCGGCTACCGTGGGGCGGATCCTCCAAAACCCCGTTTACGGGGGGGACCATGGTCCAGGGCCGGCGCTGGGTGGTGAGCTATAAGGTCCACCAAACCCTTTCGGTGCCCCCAGAGGACTGGTATGTGGTGGAGGGCACCCATGCACCGCTGGTCCCCGGGCCCTCTTCCGCCGGGCCCAGTCCCTGGCCGGGCGGGAGACCCGCCGGGCCCCGGGGCAGGGGAACTCCACCTGTTTGCCGGTTTCCTTCGCCGCGCCGACTGTGGCCGGGCCATGACCCGGAAAACCGCCCGGGGGCTGGTGTACTACACCTGCTCCACCTATCGCCGGAAGTCCAAGACGGCCTGCACGAAGCACACCATCCGGGGAGGACCGCCTCCGCACCCTGACCGCCCAGGCCTTAGGAGTGGCGGCGGAGGACCTGACCCGGGGCTGCTCTTTGCCCGGGTGGAGGAGATTTGTGTCCAGGAGGGGGGGGGAGATTGCCGTCCACCCACTGCAGACAGGGGGAGAATAGTTAACATAAATTTAACAATTCGGTGGTTTTGAATTTTACATCTCGTCGGTAGACTGTTGTAAAGAAACGGTTAAATGAAACGAGGAGGAACCCCCATGGAACGAATCTTTTTGCTGGAGGATGACGACAGCATCCGCAAACTGGTGATTTATGCACTGGGCGCCCAGGGCTATGAGGCCCAGGGGTTCGACCGTCCTTCCGACTTCTGGAAGGCCATGGAGGGCCCCGGCCAGCCCTGGTTTTGCTGGACATCATGCTTTGCCGGAGGAGGACGGCCTGTCCATCCTCCAGAAGCTGCGGGCCTCTGCGGCCACCAAGCGGTCGCCGGTGATCATGCTGACCGCCAAGAACACGGAGTATGACCGGGTGGTGGGCCTGGACAGCGGGGCGGATGACTTCATCTCCAAACCCTTCGGCATGATGGAGTTGGTGGCCGGGTGCGGGCGGTGCTCCGCCGGACCGAGCAGAAGCAGGAGACCGAGGATTACCGGGTGGGGGACCTCTCTTCGTCAGCCCCCAGCGCCATGTGGTGCGGGTGGCCGGAGAGGAAGTGGCCCTCACCAACAAGGAGTTTGAATTGCTGTGCCTGCTTTGCTGGAGCACCAGGGCATCGCCATGACCCGGGATGCCATCATGGACGGCGTCTGGGGTCAGGAGTTCAGCCGGGAAAAACCGCACGCTGGACGTCCATATGCGTACCCTGCGCACCAAACTGGGGCCGGCAGGCCACTATATTGAAACCGTCCGAGGGTCGGGTACAAAAATTGGTGGCCAGGCATGACGGGGGAAAATCTTTCGCAGCTGTTTCCTGGTGGGGCTGGCGATCATGGTACTGTGTACCGCGCTGTTTGTAGCAGTGATGGCCTCCCGCTACGAGGACCAGGTCTACCAGGAGATGGAGGAGACCGCCGTCTATGTCAAGCGCGGCATGGAGGAGAGCGGAGGCGACTACCTCTCCGGCCTGGAAGACTTGGAGGGCGGCCAGCGCCTGACCTGGATCGCGGCGGACGGCACCGTCCTCTATGACAGCGAGGCAGACCCCGCCGCCATGGAAAACCACGCCGACCGGGAGGAGGTCATCCAGGCCCTGGAGGAGGGGACCGGGCAGAGCAAGCACCTCTCCAACACCCTCCTGCAAAAGACCCTCTACTATGCCGTGCGCCTGGATAACGGCACCGTTTTGCGGCTGTCCTGCCAGGAGACCACCATGGGCGCCCTGATAATCAGTGTGCTGCAGCCCATTCTTTGGATTGTGGTACTGGCCCTGGTCCTCTCTGGGGTGCTGGCCTCTCGGCTGTCCCGGCAGATCACCAAGCCCATCAACAACATCGACCTGGAAAACCCCCGGCTGGACGACGCCTACGAGGAGCTCTTCCCCCTGGTGGGGCGCCTGCGGGAGCAGAACCGCACCATCAGCCGGCAGATGGAGGCCCTCAGCCGCCGGCAGAGGGAGTTTGCCGCCCTGGCGGAGAACATGAGCGAGGGTGTCCTGCTTTGCTGGACAGCCGGTACAACATCCTCTACAGCAACCAGAGCGCCTACGCCCTGCTGGGCGGGGGAGGACGAGAAGCCGGAGAGCCTCCGCCAAGAGACCTGCCGGAAAGAGACCTGGGAGGCGGCAGGCCGGGCCCTGGCCGGGCGCCATGCAGAGTCCCTGATGCGGGCGGAGTCCCACATCTTCGAGATTTTGGCCAACCCCGTCACCGCCAATGGCCAGGTCACCGGTGTGGTGGTGCTCATGGTGGACGTCACCGAGCGGGAGGAGCGGGAAAGCCTGCGGCGGAGTTTTCCGCCAACGTCCCCCACGAGCTGAAGACCCCCCTCACCGCCATCTCCGGCTTTGCCGAGCTCATGAAGGAGGGGCTGGTGGAAGCGGATAAAATGCAAGGAGTTTGCCGGGGACATCTACAAGGAGTGCGGCCAGCTCATCGCCCTCATCGACGACATTATGAAGCTCTCGCCTGGACGAGGCTGCCGAAAATGAGGTGGCTCAGGAGTCCGTGGATCTGTACGACCTCTCCCAGGATATTCTGGAGAGTTTGCAGCCCGCCAGCGCCAAGCGGTCTGTCTCCCCTGCATCTGGAGGGGGAGAAGCAGACCATCCTGGGGGTGTGGCGCATCCTCCATGAGATGGTGTACAATCTCTGTGACAACGCCATCAAGTATAACAAGGACGGCGGCTCGGTGACCGTACAGGTGACCGGTGAGGCAGAGCGGGTCACCCTGGCGGTGAAGGACACGGGAATCGGCATCCCCAAAGGGGCAGCAGGACCGGGTGTTCGAGCGGTTTTACCGGGTGGATAAAAGCCACTCCCGCCGGGTGGGGGGGCACCGGCCTGGGCCTGTCCATCGTCAAGCACGGCGCCCAGTACCACAACGCCCTGATCTCCCTGGAGAGCGAGCCCGACGTAGGAACCACCATTGCCATCGTCTTTCCCGGAACATGCGCCCCTGAGGGGGCCGTTGGGGGAGACGTCACGATAAAAAAGGAGAACGAAATGATTACATTTGAAGAAATCAAACAGGATCCGGCCATCCGGACCTACATCAAAAAGGCCGACGAGTCCCTGATTAACCTGGGCTTTACGGAACACAGCTTTGCCCATGTGGGCCTTGTGGCGGCCAACAGCAAGTATATTTTAGAGACCCTGGGGTACTCCCCCGGGAGGTGGAGCTGGTGCAGATTGCCGCCTACCTCCACGACATTGGGAACCTGGTCAACCGCATCGACCATGCCCAGAGCGGGGCGGTGATGGCCTTCCGCCTGCTGGACCACATGAACATGGACCCCTTGGACATCGCCGAGGTGGTCACCGCCATCGGCAACCATGACGAGAGCACCGGCACCCCGGTGAGCCCCATGGCCGCAGCCCCCTGATCCTGGCCGACAAGACCGATGTGCGCCGCAGCCGGGTGCGGAACAAGGACACCAGCAAGTTCGACATCCACGACCGGGTGAACTATTCGGTGACCAAGGCGGAGCTGAAGATCAACGAGAGCAAGACCCTCATCAAACTCAAGCTCCACATCGACACCCGGTATGGCTCCGTGATGGATTATTTTGAGATTTTCCTCAATCGTATGGTTCTCTGCCGGAAGGCGGCGGAGACCTTGGGCCTGCAATTTAAACTGATCATCAACGAGCAGCAGCTGATTTGAGCCCAATGTAAAATTTACAGACAGAAACCGGCCTGGCGTAACCTGCCAAGGCCGGTTTTTCCTTGGGGCGCAAAAGGGGTTCCGGGGTCCGCGCCCGGGCAAGTACAAGGCGACAAAAAATGCGTGATTTAACCGAAACTTTATCTTTCTTTGGTTGTTCCTTTAACCGAAAGCCGGTAGACTGTACTTGTCTGAAACGAGCAACAAAATAAAAACCAAAAAGAAATGAGGAAAAAACACCATGAAAAGAACCACGAAAAAGGCCGTGAGCATTCTGGCCGCTTCTGCTCTGCTGGCACTGACTCTTGCTGGGCTGCGGCAATGACACCACCACCACCGATACCGCTTCTGACACCACGGAAGACACCAGCGCCTCCACCCTCTCCGGCTCTGTGGCCACCGATGGCTCCACCTCCATGGAAAAGGTGATTGGCGTGCTCTCCGAGCAGTTCATGAACGACAACCCCGGCGTCAGCGTTACCTATGACGCCACCGGCTCCGGCTCCGGCATCGAGTCTGCCGCCAACGGTACCGCCGACATCGGCCTGTCCTCCCGTGCCCTGAAGGACGAGGAGATCGCTTCCGGCCTGGTGGGTACCGAGGTCGCCCTGGACGGCATCGCCGTGATCGTCAACGCCGACAGCCCCGTGGCTGACCTGACCGTGGAGCAGATCGCCAAGATCTTCACCGGTGAGATCACCGACTGGAGCGAGGTGGGCGGCGACCCCGGCGCCATCTCCTGCATCGGCCGTGAGTCCGGTAGCGGTACCCGTGACGGCTTCGAGTCCATCACCGGCACCGAGGACACCTGCGTGCTGGCTCAGGAGCTGACCTCCACCGGCGCCGTGATCGAGGCCGTGGCCAGCAACCCCAACGCCATCGGCTATGCTTCTCTGTCCGCTGTGGAAGGCCAGGAGGGCATCAAGGCTCTGACTGTGGGCGGCGTTGCCTGCACCGAGGAGACCGTTCTGGACGGCAGCTATGAGATCCAGCGTCCCTTCGTCTTCGTGACCAAGGAAGGCACCGAGCTGTCTGAGGCTGCCCAGGCCTTCTTCGACTTCGCTACCTCCGCAGATGCCAGCGAGCTCATCTCCGGCGCCGGCGCTGTGCCTGTGGCCTGATTCCCAACGAACCGATAAACCCTGCAAAACTTAAGCGGCGTGGGGTCTCCAAAGCGCCTTTCTAAGGTGGAGGCCCCCGCCGCTTCCCCTTTATGCTTGTCAGCGAGAGAAGGAGTTTCCCATGGAAAAAGCATTGAAGAAATCCAGCGCTGAAGCGCCTACATCGGCCTTACAGACTGGAGAGCCCAAGCGGCGTGGGGTGAAGGATGCCCTGGAATGGGTCATGCACCTGATTTTTATGCTGTGTGGCATCATTGCGGTGGCCTTCGTGCTGTTTATCAGCATCTACCTGATCATCTCCGGGGTGCCCGCCATTCGAGAGATCGGTTTGGTAGACTTCCTCTTTGGGCAGGAGTGGTCCCCCCACAGCCTCTGACCCCTCTTTTGGCATTCTGCCCTTTATCCTTACCTCTGTGTATGGCACGGCTGGTGCCATTCTCATCGGGGTGCCCATTGGCCTGATGACCGCAGTGTTCCTGGCCAAGGTGGCCAACCCCAAGGTGGCCGCTGTCATCCACACCGCGGTGGAGCTCCTGGCCGGCATCCCCTCGGTGGTCTATGGCCTGGTGGGCATGATTCTGCTGGTCCCCGGCATTCAGCGGGCCTTTGACCTGTCCTCCGGCGCCACCCTGCTGGCCGCCATTGTTGTGCTGGCCATCATGATCCTGCCCTCCATCATCAGCGTGTCTGAGACCGCCCTCAATGCGGTGCCCAAGGAGTATGAGGAGGCGTCCCTGGCCCTGGGGGCCACCCACATGGAGACGGTGTTCCGGGTGTCCATCCCGGCGGCCCGCAGCGGCGTGGCCACCGCCATCGTCCTGGGCATCGGCCGCGCCATCGGCGAGGCCATGGCCATCATCATGGTGGCGGGCAACGTGGCCAATATGCCTGGCCTGCTCAAGCCCGTGCGCTTCCTTACCACGGCCATTGCCTCCGGAGATGTCCTATGCCTCGGTGGGAAGCCTCCACCGGAACGCACTGTTCTCCATCGGCCTGGTCCTGTTCCTTTTTATCATGCTCATCAACGTATTTCTCAACGTGTTCATCAAAGAAAGAAGGAGGGTTAATATGCACACACTGTCTCCCCCGCCGCAAGGCCTATGACAGGACCCTGCGCACCCTGCTTTATATCTGCGCCGGCATCACCTGCGCGCTGCTGATTTTCCTCATCGGCTATATCTTCTACCGGGGGCTGGGCAACGTTAGTTGGGAGCTCCTCTCCTCCGAGACCAGTTACATCAATGACATCATCGGCATCCTGCCCAACATCCTCAACACCATCTATATCATCGTGGTGGCCATGGTCATCGTGCTGCCCCCTGGGCGTGGGGGCGGCCATCTACTTGACGGAGTACGCCTCCAACAAGAAGGTGGTGGCCATCATCGAGTTCGCTACCGAGACCCTCACCGGCATCCCTTCCATCATCTTCGGCCTGGTGGGCATGCTGTTCTTCCTCCAGCTCTTTGGGTTGAAGGCAGGTATCCTGGCCGGCGGCCTGACGCTGGTCATTATGACCCTGCCCACCATTGTCCGCACCACTCAGGAGGCTCTGAAAACCGTGCCCCAGTCCTACCGGGAGGGGTCCCCTAGCCTGGGTGCCGGTAAGTGGCACATGGTGCGTACCGTGGTCCTGCCCAACGCGGTGGACGGCATCGTGACCGGCTGCATTCTGGCCATCGGCCGTATCGTGGGTGAGTCGGCCGCCCTGCTGTTCACCGCCGGGTTTGGCCTGGCCCTGAACGACTTCATTACCTCCCTCCACTCCTCCTCCGCCACACTGACCGTGGCCTGTATGTCTACGCCAGCGAGCGGGGCGAGATGGACGTTGCCTTTGCCATCGCCGCGGTGCTGATGATCCTGGTGCTCATCATCAACTTCGGCGCCTCCCTGGCCGGCAAGAAACTGAAAAAAAGGACCGCTAATCATGGCTGACGATATCATCACCGTAAAGTCCATTTTGAACCTGTGGTACGGCACCGACGGCAAAACCAGCGCCGCCAACCGGGGCCACCACGCGCTGAAGGACATCAACGTGGACATCCCCTGTCCACCAGATCACCGCCCTCATCGGCCCTTCCGGCTGCGGTAAGTCCACATTTTTACGGACGCTCGACCGCATGAATGACCTGATCCCCGGGGTGCATATCGAGGGGGACGTCTGCTTCGAAGGGCAGAACATCTTTGACAAGAACCTGGACATCACCTGGCTGCGCAAGCAGATCGGCATGGTGTTCCAGAAGCCCAATCCCTTCCCCATGAGCATCTACGATAACGTAGCCTACGGCCCCCGGACCCACGGCATCCGCAACCGCACGGATCTGGACGCCATCGTGGAGAAGTCCCTGCGGGGCGCCGCCATCTGGGACGAGGTGAAGGACCGGCTGAAAAAGAGCGCCCTGGGCCTCTCCGGCGGACAGCAGCAGCGGCTGTGCATTGCCCGGGCCCTGGCAGTAGAGCCGGAAATCCTTCTGATGGACGAGGCCACCTCCGCTCTGGACCCCATTTCCACCTCCAAGATCGAGGACCTGGCAGTGGAGCTCAAGGAGAAGTACACCGTCATCATGGTCACCCACAACATGCAGCAGGCCGCGCGTGTGTCTGACAAGACCGCCTTCTTCCTGCTGGGTGAGCTGGTGGAGTTTGGGGACACGGAGAAGATCTTCTCCACCCCGACGGACAAGCGGACTGAGGAATACATCACAGGGAGGTTTGGATAATGCGGGAGAAATTCAGACAGCAGCTGGAGGAAATGTACCATCAGATGGTGGTGATGGGCGGCCTTTGCCAGCAGGCCATTGCCGTGGCCGTAAAAACCCTGGAGGAAGAGGAGGACACCGCCGAAAACTTAGAGGCCCAGGTGTTCGCCTTGGACGGGGAGATCGACGACATGGAGCGGGAGATCGAGGGCATGTGCACCAAGCTCCTCCTCCGGCAAAGCAGCCGGTGGCCAAGGATTTGCGGCGGATCACCGCTGCCCTGAAAATGGTCACCGACTTGGAGCGCATCGGCGACCAGCCTCCGACATTGCGGAGCTGGCCCGGTTTATTCGCAAGGGTTCCTCCCAGCACAGCCATCTGAATCAGATGGCCACCGATGTGGTCAAGATGATCAGCGAGAGCGTGGATGCTTTCATTCACTTGGACATCGACCGGGCCCGGCAGGTCATCGCCTATGACGATGTGGTGGACCAGTGGTTTGATAAGATCAAGTCCGAGCTGGTCACGCAGATCGCCACCAACAAAGAGGGCAGCGAAGAGCTGCTGGACGTGTTTATGGTGGCCAAGTATCTCGAGCGCATCGGCGACCACGCCACCAACGTGGCTGAGTGGGTGGAGTATGCCTTGACCGGCGTCCGGTCGAAAGATGGCCGGTGGATTGATCCTGACACGCCGCAAAGATGGACAGGATTTGACTTAACCAAAATTTAACCTCTTTCTGGTTTTTCTTTTTTACATTCGACGGATAAACTGTTCGTGAGAGCATTAAATGTAAAAATTTGGTAAAGAGAAAAGTTGGAGAGAGCGTTTCTATGGATTTTTTTGATGTATTGACCCTGCTGGGAGGGCTCAGTCTGTTCCTGTTCGGAATGAACCTCATGGGCAACTCCCTGGAAAAGTGTGCAGGCAAAGCAGTCTGAAAGTGCTGCTGAGCAAACTGACTTCCCGTAAGATTTTGGGATTCCTGACGGGGTTGGGCGTTACGGCGGTAATCCAGAGTTCCTCCGCCACCACAGTAATGGTGGTGGGGTTTGTGAACTCTGGATTACTTTCCTTGCGTCAAGCCATTGGCGTGATTATGGGTGCCAACGTGGGCACCACAGTGACCGCCTGGATTTTGAGCTTGACCGGCCTGGACGGGGAAAGCTTCTTTATCCGTTTGCTGGAGCCCACCTCCTTCTCTCCTGTGCTGGCCCTGATCGGCGTGGGCTTGACCATGATGGCCAAAAGCGAGCGCAAGAAGGATGTAGGCATGATCCTCCTGGGATTTGCGGTGCTCATGTTCGGCATGGACACCATGAGCGGCGCAGTGGCTGGGCTGCAGGACGTGCCGGAGTTCCAGAGCATCTTCCTCATGTTTACCAACCCTGTGCTTGGGGTCCTGGCTGGAGCCATTCTGACCGCCATCATCCAGAGTTCCTCCGCCTCGGTGGGTATTCTGCAGGCTCTGTCGGCCACAGGCCAGGTGACCTATGGCGCGGCCATCCCCATCATCATGGGGCAGAACATCGGCACCTGCGTCACGGCCATGATCTCCCGGTAGGGGCCAACAAGAACGCCAAGCGGGCTGCTGTGGTGCACCTGCTGTTCAACATCATTGGTACCTGCGTGTGGCTGTCGGTTTTCTACCTCATCAACGCAGTGGTGCACTTCGACTTTGTCGGCAACTCCATCGACCAGTTGGGGATTGCGGTGGTGCATACCACCTTTAACGTGCTGTGTACGGCGCTGCTTTTTCCCCTTCTCCGGCCTGCTGGAGAAATTGGCCTGCCGCCTGGTGCGGGACGACAAGGTTCCCTGAGCAGATCCAGATCCTGGACGAGCGTCTGCTGAGCACCCCTCCCGTAGCCATTGGCCGCCGCCAGGAAGTGGCGGAAACCATGGCCCGGATCTCTATGGATGCCCTGCGGACCGGCTGCCGCCTGATCGAGCACTACGATGCCAGGAGGCCCAGGCAGTGCGGGAGACGGAGAAGGAAGCCGACCAGTATGAGGACATGCTGGGCACCTATCTGGTCAAACTGGGCCGGGAAAACCTCAGTGAACGCGACAACCGGCAAGTGTCCAAACTGCTGCACATCATCGGGGACTTTGAGCGCATCTCCGACCACGCGGTGAACGTGGTGGAGTCGGCGGAAGAGATGCGCAGCAAAGGGCTGCATTTTTCGCCCCAGGCCAAGCAGGAGCTGAATGTTCTCACCTCCGCCGTGGGGGAGATCATGGACCTGTCTTTGGATGCCTTCCTTAAGGATGACCCAGACCTGGCGGTGAAGGTGGAACCCCTGGAGCAGGTGGTGGATACCCTGAAGGAGCAGCCGCGCAACCGCCACATCCTGCGCCTGCGCTGGGGCGAGTGCACCATCGAACTGGGGTTTGTCTGGTCGGACCTGTTGACCGACCTGGAGCGGGTGGCGGACCACTGCTCCAACATTGCCGGGTGCGTCATTGAGATGTCCCACGGCAGCCTGGATGTCCATGAATATCTGACTACATCAAGGGGGGCATCGCCTTCCAGCGGGCCTACAATGCTTATGCTCGGAAATATGCCTTGATGGAATGACTCGTCGGAATAAGAAAACAACGGCTCTCCTAGGAGGGCCGTTGTTTTTGCGTTGTCCAAAGAAAACGGCTTCCACCGGTGCCGCAGGCCCCGCGGGCCCCGCAGGCGCCACCGGCCCTGCCGGCGCACCCGGCGCCACGGGCGCACCGGGGGCCACGGGGGCCACTGGCGCCACCGGTGCCACCGGCCCGGCGGGTCAGGCTGGACCAACCGGCCCCACTGGCCCCACCGGTCCCACCGGCCCTGCCGGTGCCACCGGCGCACCGGGTGCTACCGGGGCCACCGGCGCCACTGGGGCCACCGGTGCTACTGGCCCCACCGGTCCCGTGGGCCCTGCTGGCCCAGGCCTGAGTGATGCCACCACCTTTGTAGCCGGTACGGACTATGCAGAGGGAGACCTGGTGCTCTACAACGGCGCCCCTCTATCGGGCGCGGATTGCCAACCCCTTGGGAACGCCGGGGACCTCCCCCCGACTACACCTTTGCTGACGGCGACCGAAACCGGACCCACCGGACCCACGGGCCCCACCGGGCCTGCCGGTACCGCGGGTACCGCCGGTCCCACCGGTCCTGCCGGCGCAGTGGGTGCCACCGGTGAGGCTGGCCCCACGGGTCCCACCGGTCCTGCCGGGGCTGCCGGCGCCACCGGCCCCACGGGCCCTGCCGGCGCCACCGGCACCACCGGCGCTGCGGGTGCCACCGGTCCCACTGGCCCTGCCGGCACAGCAGGTGCCACCGGGCCCACCGGGCCTGCCGGTACGGTAGGCGCCACCGGGCCCACCGGGCCTGCGGGCACAGCGGGTGCCACGGGTCCCACCGGCCCTGCGGGCGCCGCCGGCGCCACGGGCCCCACCGGCCCCAGCGGCGGCCCCACCGGTCCTACTGGTCCTGCGGGCGCCGCCGGCGCCACCGGTCCCACTGGGCCTGCGGGCACAGCGGGCGCCACCGGCCCCACCGGCCCTGCGGGCGCCGCCGGCGCTACGGGCCCCACCGGCCCCAGCGGCGGCCCCACCGGGCCCACCGGCCCCACCGGCCCTGCCGGTACCTTGGGCGCCACCGGACCCACTGGCCCTGCAGGGGCTGCCGGCGCTACCGGGCCCACCGGCCCTGCCGGTTCGGTCACCCCGGCGGCGCGGTGAACGATGCCACCAACAGCACGGACGTGGTCACCCAGTTCAACCAGCTTCTGGCCAACATGCGGACGGCAGGCCTGCTGGCCACCTGATCCCAAGAGGTATCCTGCCTGGGGGGATACTACCACGAAAGAAGGGCGGCGCTTAGCGCCGCCCTTTCTTGCCGAGAAAGGAGGTCCTATGAAAGTCGTTGTCTATGCCATCTGTAAGAACGAGCGCGCCTTTGCCGACCGCTGGATGGCCTCCATGTCCGAGGCCGACGAGGTCTATGTCCTGGACACCGGCTCCACCGACGGCACGCCCCAGCGCCTGGAGGAGCTGGGGGCCCATGTGACCGTGGTGACCATCACCCCTGGCGGTTTGATGTGGCCCGCAACCGCTCCCTGGATCTGGTCCCTGCCGATGCAGACCTCTGCGTCTGTACCGACCTGGACGAGGTGTTCCACCCCGGCTGGCGGGAAAAGGTGGAGGAGGCCTGGACGCCAGGGGTGGACCGGCTGCTCTACCGCTACACCTGGAACTTCCTCCCCCGACGGCCGGGAGGGGATGGTCTACTGGTACGACAAGATGCACCGCCGGTGGGGGGCGCTGGTGGGTGAACCCCGTCCACGAGGTGCCGCAGTTTGAGGGGGAGAGCCCCAAACCCGCTATGTGGAGGGGGTGCACCTGGAACACCACCCGGATCAGAACAAGAGCCGCAGCCAGTACCTCCCCTTGCTGGAACTGGCGGTGGAGGAAAACCCGGAGAACGACCGCAACGTCCACTACCTGGGGCGGGAGTACTTCTTCTACCGCCGGTGGGAGGAGAGCATCGCCATGCTCAAACGCCACCTGGCCCTGCCCTCCGCCACCTGGGCCGATGAGCGGTGCGCCTCCATGCGCCTGCTGGCTAAGGACTATTTCGCCCTGAAGATGGAGGGGAGGGAGCGGTGGCTGCTCCGGGCGGCCGGGGGAGGCCCCCACCTCCGGGAGCCCTGGCTGGACCTGGCGGACCTGTACTACCACCGGGAGGACTGGTACGGGGTTCTGTGGGCGGTGAACCGGGCCCTGGCCATCACCCAGCGTCCCCCGGACCTACATCAGTGAGGCCGTGGCCTGGGGGAGCACCCTTTGGGACCTGGCCAGCTTGGGCTATTACTACACCGGGCAGCTGGGCAAGGCCTTGGGAGGCCGCCCAAAGGGCGGCGGAGCTGGCCCCCTGACGAGCCCCGGATCCAGACCAATCTCCAGCTCATCCAGGCGGCCCAACCGGCGGGGTAAGGGGAAGGGCCGGCGTTGCGCATCCCCGGCGGGGATGGTATACTGTGGGCAGAACCGTAACACAAGGAGGGGCGCCCATGGTAGAAGTGGTGTTTGAGGACAGCGCCGCCGGCAGCCCTGCGGCAGGCGTTGGTAGGACGGTACAAAGTGGCGGAGGCGGGAATTGTGCTCTATGTCAGGGAAGAGGGGAGGACCCCCTCTCCCCGGGAGGAGGAAGCCCAGGCGCAGGGGGCGGGCGCCGCCGGCAAAGCAGGAGGAAGCCCAACGCCAACGCCAGGGGTGGGCGGAGAGCCTTCCCCTTCCCGGGCAGCTGGGGACATCTTAGTCTTCCCCTTGGCCCACAGCGTGGGGAGATCACGGAGGAGGGCATCGGCCCCCAGCGGGAAGCGGCCCTGCGGAAGGTCATGGGGGTTTACCCCTTCCTGGCGGCAGAGGTGGCGGAGACCCTGCTGGCCCGGGGCGGGCGTCCCACAAGGATCTGCTGGACCGGGCCGGCCAGGAGAGGCCGTCCGGGTGTGGACGGGGCCGGGGCCGGACGACGCCTGCGGCCTGGCCTGGCTGGCCCACACCCTTCGGCCCCTGGGACTGGAGAAGGTCTCCGTAACCCAAGTGGTGCTTTGCCGGACTTCTGGGAGCGGCCCGACGGCACGGTGATCCGCTGGAACAGCTGGGGGAGATGGAACCCTGGATGTGGGGCCGCCTGGCCCAAACCGGGCGGCGGTCGCCGGCCAATCTTCTCCGGGGCCTGGCGGGGACGTGGCAGGACCTCCAGAGGGGAGAATGCCCCCCTCCGGGCGGTGGTGAATGGACGGCTGATGAGCGTGCCGGAGGACTGGTATGACCCCTTCCTCCGCCGGGAGATCGCCGCCCGACCGGCGGAGTTCTCCGCCGCCCAGGTGGTGGGAACCGTGCTGGGGAAGTACCAGCTGGGCATCGGCGACGGGGGAACTGACCTGTCGGCTGGAGGCCATGGTCAGGGGGAGAACTCCAGCAGGTGACCTACCCGGGGCCGAGAGATCCCAGCTACCACTGCCGCCTGCGAAAGACCCCAGGGGTGTGGTAAGACAAAGCGCGAAGGGACCGTGTCCCTTCGCGCTTTGTGTTTTCCTGGGAGAGAAGTCGGCTCACCGGCCGCCCACCTGGTAGCGGTTATAGACCCACCGCCCGGCCAGGGCGATCACCAGGCCAGGAGCAGCCACACCACCGGGGTCACCTGCCAGGTGGGGGGAAGGCGGCCTCCCCCAAAGTGAGCAGGGGATACCGGAAGGCCCCGCGCAGGCAGAGGAAGTTGCTGGGGATGCCGTACCACAGGGTAGCCAGTACCCGCAGGTTCTCCGGCACGGCGTAGATCATGGTGGTCAGCAGGAGGATGCCCAGCACCACCGCAATGGCGGCAATGGCGTTCGGGTGAGCTCCGCCAGGAGCATCACTACCACGCTCACCAGGACGGCCGCCGCCAGAGCGGCCAGGAACAGGATGCCTACCATTTCCCCGATGGTGAGGTCTGCCGGGAACAGATGGGTGAACAGGGCGGGCACATTCGCCCCCTCCAGCCCGTAGACCAGGCCCAGCATCCCCAGGTAGGCCAGCAGAGGAGCAGGGCGGTGAACCCCACCCCACGGTGACCCCGCCAGGAGCTTGGCGGCGTAGGCCTTGCCCCGGCCAAAGCGGCAGGAGAGGATCAGCTGGTCGGTCCGCCGCAGGTGTTCCTGGGGGAAAAGGGGGCCAAGACGACGGCCAGGAAGAGGATCTCCAGAAAGACCATCACCTCGATCCCGCGGGCGGTGGTCTGCCAGCCCTCGTGGTAGCCCTGGTACACCAGGGGCTGGGCCAGGCAGGCCTGGGCCTGCTCCGTCCAATGGGCGATCTCCTCCTGGGTCAGGCCGGCGGCCTGGGGGTCCAGGGGCCAGTTGGTGCCAGAGGGCCTCATACAGCCGGGCCTCGTCGGTTTGGAGGATCTCCTGCCGGTGGGCGGTGCCCAGGATGAGGGTCAGCCAGTTGAAGAAGTCGTTATACTTCAGCTGGGCCTCGGTGTTTGCCTCCGGGTCGGTGAATAGGGGAGCAGCCGGTCCAGAAAGGCCTGGTCCACCGTTTGGCCGGCCAGTTCCTGGCTGCCCTCCCGGCGCAGAGCGATGACTTCTCCCATGGGCAGGCCGCTGTTGGTGGGGCGAACCTCTGTGGCGACCCCAAAGACGGCCAGCCCCAGGAGGATGGCCGCGGCAAGGATCCACAGGAGCTTTTGGGTGAGAATCTTTTTCAGTTCAAAGCGGTACAGGTCAAGCATGGGGCCCCTCCTCTCCAAAGGCCCGGAGGTAGAAGGCCTCCAGGTCGTCGATGTCTGCCGCCGGGCCGTTGTGGATGATCCGCCCCTCCTTCATGAGCGGCACCACGTCGGCGATGTGGGCGATGTCGAGACGATGTGGGTGGATAGAAGCACAATGCAGTGCTCCCCCACTGGGCGATGAGGTCCCGGAAGCGCACCCGCTCCTTGGGGTCCAGCCCGGCGGTGGGCTCGTCCAGGATCAGGAGTTGGGGTGGTTCAGCAGGGCCTGGGCGATGCCCAGCCGCTGCTTCATCCCGCCGGAGTAGGTTTTGAGCTTCCGCTTGGCCACCTCCGACAGGCCCACCAGGCCCAGCAGCTCCGCCGCCCGGGCCTTGGCCTGGGGCCGGGGCAGGCCCTTTAGGGCTCCCAGGTAGAGGAGAAAGTCCATCCCGGTGAAGCCGGGGTAGTAGCCAAAGTCCTGGGGCAGGTAGCCCAGGCTGGCCCGGTAGTCCTCCTGGTCTACGGTGAGGCCGTCAGGGTGATCTCCCCCGGTGGTGTGGAGGATGCCGCAGAGCATCCGCATGAGGGTGGTTTTCCCCGCCCCGTTGGCCCCCAGCAGGCCGTACACCCCGGGCGGAGGGTGAGGTCACCCCGTCCACCGCCAGTTTGTTGGGGTATTGCTTGGTTGGGTTTCGAATGACAAGTTCCATGTGTCCTCCTTGATCCGTTTGGCAAAGGCGATGCCTTCCCCGATGAGGGCCGCCGCCAGCAGGGCCACCGCCAAGCTCCACCAGGGGAGCGTCCCCAGGGCAAACAAGTCGTCGGCCAGAAAGACGGCGGCGCTGTAACTGCCGCTGGCCAGCACGGCCAGGGCGGTGGCCCCGTAGAGCACTTCCCGCCCCCGGAGCCGGCGGGAGAGCCACCAGGCTGCCCCAGGCGGTGAGCAGGTAGGGGGCCAGCAGATAGGCCCCCCGTCCGGCCCAGGGAGAGGCCTTGGGCGCCCCCAGCGGCAAGGTCAGGGCCAGCAGCAGCACGGTGTGGAAGGTGCCGATGAGGCACAGCCGGGCCAGCAGCACGCTTTTTCGGGAGAAGCGGGAGGCGGTCTCCAACTCCTCCATGCCGTAGAGGGTGGATTTGGCCCCCTCGCTCACCGCCAAGGGCACCAGGAAGGGGAGCAGGGCGGCGGTGATCCACAGGTCCGTCCCCCAGAGCACCGGCACCAGCACCACCAGGGAGAGCATCCAAGTCTGCTTTTGGATATACCGGGCCTGCCCCCCCCACGAACTGACCCAGGGACAGGGGTGGGCTGGGGGGAGCCGGGCCAGGAAGGCCGCCTTCCCCACCGGGGGCGGCGGGGGTGAAGCAGGCCGCCAACTTTTTTTTGAAACCTTCGGTTCATGGGGATTCCTCCTCTCGCAAGGCGTCCTTGCACCAGGCCAGCAGCTTGGCGCATTTTCGATAGATGGCAAACCGGGACAGGCCAGTGAGCTTGCTCGGGGCCTGGACCGGCACCTGGTTGGCGTAGCGCAGCAGCAGGAGGGTCTGGTCCTCCTGGGGCAGCTGGGCTGGGACCCGTTCCAGGTCCCATTTCTCCGCCCAGTCCCCGGCGGGGTCCGGGGTCTGGCGGTCACTCCCGGGAGGGGAGGTGGGTCCGGCCGCCGGGCCATGTCCACGTACAGGTTCCGGGCAATGGTGTAGAGGGTGGGGATGGCCTCCCGCTCCTTCTGCCCGGGGTAGTGCTCCAACCAGCGAAGGAAGGTCTCCTGCACCATGTCTTCGGCGGCCTGGACGTCCTTACATTGGAAGTAGCAGTACCGGTACAGTTTGTCATATTGGGCCTCCAAGTCCATGGTGGGATCGCCCTTTCACCCTGTATAACGGATGAGCTCCTGCCAAATGTGCGGGCAACTTCCAAAAAAAATTTCCCCAAAACGAAAAACATGGGCCCGCCGCAGGAAAACCATTCCCACAACGGACCCAAAAAGCGTCGCAGACTTTCGCTAAGCCTTTCCGTCCAACGGACTCGCCCGGGAGGGCACACGCCGCAGTCTCCCCGCGGCGCTCCATCCGACGGAATAACCCATCCGGATTCGCCCCATAGGGCTCCTGAAAACACCTGTCCCATGGACTCGCCCGGTAGGGCACACGCCGCAGTCTCCCCGCAGCGCTCCGCCCAACGGAGCAACCCGCCAGGTCTTGCCCCCGTAGGGCTCCCGAAAACACTCCGTCCAACGCCCCTCGCCCGGGAGGGCAAGCGTCGCAGACTTCCGCCGGCCGCAGCCGGCGGAATAATCAAATCCGTTTTTGCACGGACATGCGCCGGGCAAAAACCCTTCTTAGCCGAGAGTGCCGGCTTCGCCGGCGCGGGGTCGGTCCGCATCCCAAATTTGGGATGGGCCACCCACCAGACAGGCAGCCCGACTCCCCTCGTACGCTGCCCTTCCCAACGAAGACGAAACCTCGGCGCCCATCCCAAATTTCAAAACTCCGCGTTGCCCACGGTGCGCGGGTGGGGCAGACGTCCCGGATGTTGGCGATGCCCGTGAGGTACATGACCATCCGCTCAAACCCCAGGCCGAAGCCGGCGTGCTTGCAGGAGCCGTACCGCCGCAGGTCCAGGTACCACCAGTAGTCCTCGGGGGTTCATGCCCAGCTCCTGGATCGGGCCTCCAGCACGTCCAGGCGCTCCTCGCGCTGGGCTGCCGCCGATGATCTCC